>JGI24710J26742_10005030_pt1 | contig 10615 bp, 5 predicted proteins | sample BioPla2DNA2_FD_26742 | JGI IMG/M metagenome (IMG submission 26742) | reverse complement strand
ATGCCCAAAAATACCAATTTATAGATTCAGTCCCAAACAGAAACATTTTTATTTATTTTCGCGACAACACTGTTTTAGATATGGAACTGCTATTCGCATCAAACAACTCCCACAAGGTAACTGAGATCAACAATATACTGGGCAACAGTTTTGTTCTTAAAGGGCTGAAGGATGCCGACATAACCGAAGATATTCCGGAGACAGCTCCCACCCTTGAGGGAAATGCCCTGCAAAAGGCCAGGTATGTGTACGAAAAAACAGGCAGGGATGTTTTTGCCGATGATACCGGACTTGAGGTTGGGTCGTTGAACGGGATGCCCGGAGTCAATTCGGCCAGGTTCGCCGGAGAGAACAAAGATTCCGACGCCAACATCGACAAACTGCTGCTGATGCTCAAAGGGAAGAAGAACAGAAAGGCCAGGTTCCGTACGGTTATCGCGCTGATAATCGGCGGGGAAGAGCATCTTTTTGAGGGGATAGTGGAGGGCACGATAATTTCTGACCGCCGCGGCCGGGAAGGTTTCGGCTATGATCCGATCTTTGTGCCCGAAGGTCGCGACATAACCTTCGCCGAGATGCCCTTAACGGAGAAAAACAAGATTTCCCATAGGGCGAGAGCGTTTGAAAAACTTCGGGCATTTTTGACGAGCCGTAATATATCTTCCTTATGCCCAGAGCATTAACATTGTTTTGTTTGATTTTTTTGTCGCAACTCTCCTTCTCGCAGTCGGCGGTAGGCGTTTGGAGTGACCATCTGAGATACGACCTTTCGTACGATGTCGCCGTCGCGGACGGTATGGTTTTTTCCTCGAACGGCTCCTCTCTCCTGATATACGAAAAAAATTACGATGAAACCCGCAAGTTGTCCAAAGTCAACGGTTTGTCGGATGTCGGCATCTCCTCCATAGGCTGGTCCCCCGAACGGCGGACACTCGTGATAGCCTATAACAACGGGAACGTTGACCTTCTCAGGGGAAACCGAATAACCAACATAGCCGATATTCTGAAAAAAAATATCGACGCCCCCAAAAAAATAAACAGAATCAGGTGCCGGGACAATTTTGCCTATATGGCGACCGACTTTGGGATCGTTGTTCTGGACATTGTCAGGGATGAGGTGAAAGATACATGGCGACCCGGCCCCGGTGGAGGTTACAACGCCGTGAACGATCTGGCCATTGGGGATGGAGAGGTCTTCGCGGCAACCGACAATGGCCTTTTTAAGGCGACGCTGGGGGTAGAGGGGCTCTCCTTTTTCGGCAACTGGGAACTTGTCGATCTCTTGCCGATGCCAACCGCCGTATATAACGTCGCGTTGTTCTCGGGAAACAGGTTGTACATCAACATGAAGGTTGATGGTGGCGGGGGCGATCGGCTCTATGTGGTCAACGGTCACTCAGCTTCGCTTTGCCACAACGAAACAGGATTCAACATCGTTTCAGCGGATATCCACTCCGATGGATTTATCGTGAGCGGAGAAACCAAAATACTGTCGTTCAACACCCTGGGGGAACTGACAGACACCTACTTTTCCTATCCTTGGGGGGAGATGTCGGCGTTAAGGGCTATCCGGGACAACGGCGATATCTGGATCGCGGACACCCTGAATGGCCTGGTGAGGAGGGAAGCGGGCGGCAATTACAGATCCTATCTCTTGCCCGGACCGGCCTTCAACAACGGGGCCAACATATTTTCGGACAATGGGATCACCGTGATCACGGGAGGCGGGGTTACCCCCTCCTGGGGCAATATGGGGAATGAGGCCGCCATATCGGCGAACAGCGGTTACCGTTGGACCGCTTCATCCTCTCCCGCGCACTTTGACGCCATGAGGGCGGTTGTGGATCCGACCGATCAATCCAGGATATTTGTCTCCACCTACGGAACGGGGCTGCTTGAATATAAACTTATGGGGCAGGAGCTGGAAATAGTAAGGGATTACAGGGTGAACAACTCCCCTATTGAGGCTATATCGACGGGAAATACCGAAAGGGTAACGGGGCTGGCGTTCGACCCCGGGGGAAACCTCTGGATGGTTCAGCCCATGGTTCAGGCCAATATAAAAATGCTGGGAGCCGATGGAAGTTGGACAGTCTTTCCCAATAATGTAGGAGCCAACAGGTTGGGCGATATGATAGTTTCATCCAAAGGCCACAAATGGATTCTTCTCCCCGGAAAGGGGATTTATGTGCTGGATGACAACTCAACACCGGATAATTTCAACGACGACAGATATGTTGAACTGACCGTGACCGACCAGAAAGGAGCAACCTTTAGAAACCTGTTTTCAATAGCCGAAGATCTTGATGGGGCGATTTGGGTGGGAACCGACCGGGGGCCTATGGTCTATTACAATCCCGGAAAGGTTTTTGAAAGCGATATTTTCGCGATACGGCCAAAAATAAGGAGAAACGACGGAACCGAGATCGCGGATTTCCTCTTAGGAACAGAAACAATCACTTCGATAGCGATCGACGGTGGCAACAGGAAATGGTTCGGTACCGAAGCTTCGGGCGCATTTCTGATAGGTGAAGATGGCCAGACGGAGATCAGGAACTACAATGAAGACAACAGTCCCCTTTTCTCCAACAGGATCAACTCCCTGGCTGTTGACGGCAAATCCGGTGAGGTATGGTTCGCCACGGCCAAAGGAGTTTTATCTGTCAGGGGCGATGCCACCGAAGGAAAAAAGGGCTTTAGGAATGTTTACGCTTTCCCGAATCCGGTCAGGGAGGATTTCTTCGGAGATCTCACTATCACCGGACTGGAGAGGGACACGCAGATAAGGATCACCGATATAAGCGGCAACCTGGTCTACCGTACCGTGTCCGAAGGTGGCCAGGCCTCATGGGATCTGAAGGGATATAGCGGCAGGAGGGTGGCCACAGGCGTTTATCTTGTATTTTGTGTGGGAAACGATGGGAAGAACTCCACTGTCATCAAAATACTGGTAATAAATTAATCGTCAACAATCAGACTCTGTATCCTCTCTATCTGGAGTTGCTTGTTCACCTCGCGAAGGTTCCTGGCGGTCTTCGTGAAATATTGGTGTCCCGAAATAAACTTAACCTGTATTTTGTTCCAGTCGTTCAGAGTGCCCACGGAATTCTGCGCCTTTAGCTCCTCATAAAGGGTGTTGGAAACCGGAATAAAGTCGGCCCTCCCCAGGTAATCCAGGTCGGAGTCGCATATAATCTCCTCAAGAAGGTTTTTGGGCCTTGGAGGCAGTTCGGTGGCCATTATTATCGAACATATCTTTTCTATCTGCTCCTCGGAATAGTTGTATTTCGGTAACATTTCGCGCACTATGTCGGTGCTCGCCTTCTCGTGTCCCTTGTAGGTCCTTGTATGGCCAACATCGTGGAACAATCCCGCCAGTTTGAGGTACAGTATCTCCTCATCGCTGCACCCCTCTCCCCATCCGATCAGCTCAACCTCGGTCACAACATCAACAGTGTGTTTTACATTGTGGTAGTAGAGGTAGGAGGGAAGCTCTTTTTCCAGTTTGTCCAATATTATCTCCTGTATGTCGGTAAACTGTATCAAACCAAATTTTATCCTGAAGGCCTCGTTAGGAACCTTGCCCTCATTGTTGACCGAAAATTCGGGTTTTAACCCTTTGACCCTGTATAACTGCAGATCGCCTTTGTATTTGACAGGCAGCTTACCGAAATACTCACAGTCAAAGAACTCCTTTACCAGTTCGTAGGTCATTACCGAGATCAATATCATTCCATCCTCTGATACCGCCTCAATCCTGCTGGCGGTGTTGACGGTGTCGCCCTTTATGTCGTAGCTGATTTTTTTCTTTCCGGAGATAGAGGCCGTGACGGGACCGGTATGGATGCCGATTTTTATTTCCCATATTTTCTCGTCTTTCTCCCTTTTCCTGTTCTGGAAATCTTCCAGGTAATCGCGCATCTCCATGGCGGCCATGACCACATCAATGGGGTTTGTTATATTTTTTACAGGGATACCTCCGGCGCACATATATGCATCGCCTATGGTCTTGATCTTCTCAATGTTGTATTTGTCGGTTATCTTGTCGAAAGCGAACAACACCTCATCCAGCTCATCCATCAAAACTGTCGAGTCCATCTCCTCCATAAGCTTCGCGAAACCGTGGACGTTGGCGAACAAAACCGTGGCCATGTTGAATTTCAGGGATGTCTCCCTCTTTTCGGGTTCCCTGTCAGCCGCCGCACCGCCCCTGCTCTTGAGCCTTTCGTAACTCGCGCTGAGTTTTTCGTACTCCTTGTCCATCCGTTTTATGGTATCTTCCAGCTCCTGGTTCTGCTTTACAAGCTTGGCGATACGTTTTACCAGTTCTTTGTTGCTCGCTTGCGCCATATCGTTAAGTTTTAGAACAAATATAATTGATTTTCAACCAACTTNCTGNAAAAGCGTGGGCCGTTGATAGTATGCGCGACAANCGGNCCGTTATTGAAAGCACAATAGTCCTTTTCCATGCGGTCATGGTTGAGATATCGAGGACTAAGTTAATAAATAAAAAAAGCGCGCCCAAACGGCACGCTCTCTTTTTGCTGACCCATCTGGTCTCGAACCAGAACTCTTCTGAACCAAAATCAGACGTGTTGCCAATTACACCATGGGTCAAAAACGGTGCGAATTTAGTCTATTTTTTTGAATATGCAAAGGCATAACTTTTTAACGTTGTTCCCTTTTCTTCCAAAGGAAAACCTTGTCGGATCTCCTCAGATAGTCCGCCGCCGATATAGAACAGTGCTCCCCTTTTCTCGCGATATCGGTTTTCTCCATATCCACCCTTATCTCGTCCACCTCATACCGGACAACCCCCGTGGTAGGTCCTATAACCAAAACAGTGTCGCCACGCTTCAGGTCGTTTGTCTCCAGTTTTATCTCGGCCACCTTCAACTTGGTAAAATAGTTGGTCACCTTTCCCAGGTAGACCTTTTCCATGGTGGCCGACGATCCGTAGCGGTCGTTCCACTCCCCGAGCCGCTGTCCCAGGTAGTAACCGTTCCAGAATCCCCTGTTGAAGACGGTAGATAATCTTTCTCTCCACCCTTTCACCTTCTCCTCGCCGTAGCTGCCGTCGATCACCGCCCCCACAGCCTCATTGTAGCACTCGCTCACCGTCCTGACATACTCAGCAGAGCGGGCCCTTCCCTCTATCTTGAAAACCCTGACCCCGGCGTCGATCATCCTGTCCAGAAAGCCTATGGTACAGAGATCCTTGGGCGACATTATATATTGATTCTCTATGTCAAGCTGCTCGCCCGTCTCCTTCTCCGTGACGGTATAGCCCCGCCTGCAGATCTGGTAACANTTTCCCCGGTTGGCCGATTTGTTGCTGTCNTGCAGACTCAGATAACACTTCCCGGAGATGGCCATGCATAGCGCTCCATGGGCGAACATCTCAATCTTTACCCGCTCCCCTTTGGGTCCCCGTATATCCTCGCNAACTATCGCTTCGTAAATCTTTTTGGTCTGGTCGAGGTTCAGTTCCCTGGCGAGCACGACGACATCGGCCCACTGGGCGTAAAACTTCAGCGCCTCGATGTTAGAGATGTTGAGTTGCGTGGAGAGGTGCACCTCCATGCCCGTTGAGAAGGCATATTTGATGACCGCCAGGTCGGACGCTATCACGGTGCTTATGCCGCTTTGGGAGGCGACATCCACTATCCGCTTCATCTGTTCGATCTCCTCGTCGTACACCACCACGTTCAAGGTAAGGTAACTTTTCAACCCCTTTTCTTCGCATACCGAGGCAATCTTCTTCAGATCCTCCAACGTGAAGTTATTCGACGATCCCGCTCGCATGTTGAGCTGCCCGACACCGAAATAGACCGAGTCCGCTCCCCCCTGTATAGCGGCCGCCAACGACTCGTACGATCCGGCCGGCGCCATTATCTCTATATCCTCTCTTTCAACCATCTTTGAACTGTTGAAACCGCTAACGGAAACCCTCGGGAAACCGGATCAACACCCCGCTATCCAAAAGTATCCTGACCATGCGCGAAGTTAACCATTTAACTTTAATAGACAGGTCCGGCAGGGATGATACCTGTCGCGATCTTTTCCATCGCGTTTTTCCTAGCCTTTAGCCAGTACAATCCTTATCACGGTGCCTTTTCCGGGCTCCGACTCCTTCACGAACAGTTTTCCCTTATGGTACTCCTCTATTATCCTTTTCGCCAGGGAGAGTCCCAACCCCCATCCATGTTTTTTGGTGGTGTACCCGGGCTTGAATATCTTCTTGACCATCTTTTTGGGAATGCCCTTGCCGGTATCTGAGATGTCAATATAGACCTCTTCCTCTTCGGAAAATATTGAATAGGTGATCGTTCCCTCGCCCCCCATGGCATCCACGGCGTTTTTGGAGAGGTTCTCTATCACCCACTCAAAGAGGGCGCTGTTTACCGGCAGTATAATGGACTCCTCCCTGCCAAAGGTCGCTATAAAGTCCACCTTTGAGGATACCCGCTTGCGCAAGTAAGCTATTGTCTTGTCAAAGAGGGGAACAATGTTTTCTTCGGAAAGGGATGGCTTGGTGCCCACCTTGGCGAACCGTTCCGTGATCTTCTCCAGCCGTTTCACATCAAGTCCCATCTCGGCCGCCACCTCCATATCGGGATATTTCTCCTGAAGCACCTCAACCCATCCCGCCAGGGAGGAGGTAGGGGTTCCCAACTGATGGGCTGTCTCCCTGGAGAGGCTGGTCCACAGTTGGTTTTCTTCGGCCTTCTTGGCCGAGTTGAAGGCAAGGTAAGCGATCACGATGAAGATGGTTATTATCCCTAGCTGGATATAGGGGAAATAGGTCAGTTGCGTCAGTATCACGCTGTCCTTGTAATAGATAGTATTTATGAAGCCCTCGCCCAGATCAAAAATTATCGGCTCGTTGCCCCCCTTCATCTTCTCCAGTTGTTTGCGCATATAGAGGGTATCCCTCTCCTTGTTAGGGTCGAAGTTTACCGAGGCTATTATATTGTCCTCTCCCTCCGTGAGGATCACCGGCACGGTGTTGTTGTTCTCGATGATGGAGAGCAGCAGCTCCAGGTCCTGCTCGGTATCGGCATCGACAATCATTTGTGTCGCCTTGGCCCACAGCTCCACCTTGTTTCTCTCTTCGATCTTCAGCTTATCCACCATATAATGGGTATAAAGAAGCGATCCGGCGCCGATCACTATCGCCAGTATCAGCAGCAAAAGCCTACTGTTAGATGTGGCACTGTCCATGTTTTTTCCCGCTTTTTGGTAAACAGATGTAAGGATACTAATTTTTTCTGAATATATCCCTTAAACTTCTTCTCTCCTTTTCCTCCTCCTCCACAACAACCTCGCTCTCCCCTTCGGTGATGGAGTCGTCCCATAATATTTTGAACCGTGGGGCAGTGGGAGTTGCCGTATCGCCGTCATCCACGGGAGTTGTCTCTGTTTCCGTTTGGTCACTGTTTTCTTCCCACTCTATCTTGAAACGGGAATCCTCCGTAGTCGCATTTCGCTCCCCAACATCGCCCTTTTTTTCGCTTCTGTTCTCAAACCAGCCATACTCCTCGTTGAGTATGGTCCTTAAATTCTCCTTTTCCTCCTTGATATCCTGCCGTATCCGATCGCCTACCGCCTTCATATCGTATCTCGCCCCCTTGGGATCTATTACCAGCAATATGGAGGTCCTGCCCAGGCCGTCGTCCTGTACCGCGCCGAACTCCGGAGCGCTTCTCCGGTTTCTTTTGAACTTGTTGCTGAGAATCTCCGAAAGGAGGATTTTCACGTGGTACTCATAGTCGTTGTCGAAGCTGTGCTTGCCGCTGACCGATAGATTGGCCGCCGACGATTTGATGTCCATCAGCGGGATATAGATATAGTTGCTGCGTATTATCAGCTCGTTTTGCAGGCTCTCAAAACGGATGTTTTGCAGTTCAGACAGCTCTATGAAATTCGACAGCGCCTCTATGGGCTCAAAATTCAGCAACGCCCCGTTGTTTATCACGTAGTCGCCCTCCACCATCAATGTTTTCATGTTGGGAGTGAAGAGGGAGTCCATGGAGACAAGCCCGGATAGTTGGCCCGACAGGTTCCCCTCTATATTCTCTGATTTGATGTACTCCTGCCCGAAGTTGTTGAAAACATTCAAACAGTCGTGGATATCCACATTCTCCAGATCAAAGGTACCCCGCGCCATCAACGAGAGATCGCTGTTTTTGATCAAAAAGCCGTTCGCTGATGCCCTGCCTCCCAGAATATCCGCATCCAGGTTCTTTATGTTGAACAGTGTCGGTTTGTAGCTCACCGCCCCCACCATATTCTCGGCGTAAATCTCGCGGTNGCCGAACTCCCCGATCTCAAATGTCGCGTCAAAAACCATATCATCGGGGAATTTGAGACTTTTGGCCGATTTTTTCCCTACGGATCCGGAGTTTGCCCCGCTTTTTTCCTCCGCTCCGTCGGCTTCGTTGGCTCTATTCTTCCTGTCGCTTCTGATCTCCCTGTTCTCCCTGTCGTCCCCGTTATCCCGGTTTTCCATGTTCGCCTCGCTTACCGGGTTTCCGGAACTATTGAAAAACCTCTCGGGATACAATTTATCGGCCTTAAGCCCGGCGCTGGAGGTCACCGTCACGTTTTCCCCCATCAACCATGATGCCAGGTTGAGGAATTGGCCGTCGATGGAGATATTCTGTTCCCTGAATGTAAAGCCCAGGTTGTCGGCCACAATATTTCTGTCTATAGTCAACATGCCCGACACGTTGTCCAGCACGAACCAGTTGTTTTTCAGGTTGATGTTAAACGAATCGGCCTTCACCGCCAGTGTCGGGTCGAACTTCATGATATCGGGCAGCTTATACTCCCTTCCCCTCTCATAAATCCCTTTGGCCTTCATGTTGAGGGCGAGCCTGCCGGAGGTAGATGTTATCTCCTTAAGGTTGAAAAATGTGGCAAGGTCCGCCGCCTCCCCCTGTCCGTCCACCACCACCGATACCAGGGGGGTATCGAAGTTGATCAGATTCACCGAACCCCTGAAAATATAGCTGTTTATGCTTCCCTTGACATCCTCTATCTTCAGCGAGCTGGTCGTCGGGGTCGCCCTATTGCCGTTGGAATATGAACCGATAACCGTCAGGCCGGTCAGTGACATATTGGAAGCCGTTCGCGATATGACACCCTCTTCCAACCGGAAGTCACAGTTCAGATGGGGTAGGGAGGTTCTGCTGGCTTTGCCCCTTATTGTACCGTCGATGGCGAGAGTGCCTGCGGGAGCGTATCCGGCCAGCTTTTCGCTGACCCCCGTCGGCAGGTAATCCTTTATCCCGGAGATATTGATATCGGTTCCCGAAACGGCCAGATCGATATAATCGTCTTTACCTACCAGTCCGCTCACCGCTACCCTGTTTTTGTTGATCTTCACGCTGCTCTTTCCGAACCTGACCCCTTCCGCTGTGCTGCTAAGGTCGATGTTCATATCCGCAGCGAACGGGCTGGAGATGTTGAGGTAAGAGACCCTCAACAGGGTTATCGTCGTCTTTCCGGCGGCGGTGAAGTCGATTTTATCCCCCGAGATGGTTGTCTTCAATGTTCCCCTTTCCACATCGCCGGCGACAGTGATCTCGGTCGCCCTGTTCCAGTATAGCGCCCCCACATTTGTAAGGACAATCTTGTTGAGATCAAGCATAAACGGCCTGTCGGCGCTCTCCCCGGTTTTCTCCGCGAACTCGTAGTTTACTTTGCCCAGGGTATCCGTGAGGAGGGTGACAGTGCCGTTACGGACCTCTATATTGCCGATGTTATATTCCCCGTCAATGATGTCGGTGACCTCGAATTCCAGCAATACGGTGTTGGCCCGCAGTAGGGTGTCGGTGTCGGCTTCGGTGAATATCGTCTTGTCGAATCCCGGAGATGAGAGCACTATCACGTTTTTCAACTCAAGCGACGCTTTTGGAAATTTCCTGAGGAGCGAGAAGTTCAGGGAGCTGTACTCATATTTGGTGATAAGCTTGTCGTTCAGTTTTTGGAGGACTATATCGGCCACCCTTTCCTGCAGGAAGAAGGCGGCGGCTATCAGGATAACCACAATGGAGGTAACCACCGTACCGGCTATCTTCAATATTTTTATTACTTTGGACATTTCCCCTAAAACCAGTTGAGTGGCCGTTAAACGGGGCACAAAGTTAATAGATAAATATTAACGAAGATGGATATTGCGATCTTAAATCGGGATCACAGCGGCTTACCGTTTACCGGATAACATTAAGGCTCAATATAAAAATTGTAGTTTAGTTTATCCGTTCCGCTTTCTTTCGCGTTTTCTCCCAGGTTTTTCCGGGGTTTTGTTTTTATCTCGCTTTCCGTGAACGGATAGTCAATAAGTTTAGTTTTTATCGATTCATTGAACACGCTTGTACCGCTGAACAATTTCATGGCGCAAACCATAGGACCGCTATACTTTTTGTTTTCGTTGATATCATATATCCCGCGTATCAGAATCCCGCCATATCCACCGGTCTTTTCATTTTTAAGAGCTATGTCGACACCCGAATAGTGGAAAAACCATTCGCCCCGTTTGGGGTCAACATATTTTCTTTCGTATGTACTTTTATCGGGGTGCTTTTTCGAGTTCCAATAAAATTCGATT
>JGI24710J26742_10005029_pt1 | contig 10617 bp, 10 predicted proteins | sample BioPla2DNA2_FD_26742 | JGI IMG/M metagenome (IMG submission 26742) | reverse complement strand
ACCGACACCAACCTCCTGATCCACATCGCCCGGATTAGGGAGCGGGCAGAAAATGGGTTTTACCATCTCCAGGCGGGGACGATCCGAAACCCTATCACGGGATCGGAGTATCCGGTGATGAGAAGGCGAATAGGTAGAACAGACTTGGTAGAGGAACGGTAGCATGGGAAACGACTGTTGGTATTATCGGGCTCAATACGCAGGCATGACGAAGGTCTGTATGCGTAAGAGCATTGTGGAGTGTGGTAGGATCAGGCGGTTCGGCCTGTGTCCAAAACCGCCAGACTCGGAAAAATGGAGGAAGTGCGGCTTTGCTATCGGGCAGATTGAGACGGCGGCAAATATTGAGAAAGTGATTTAGGAATGAAAATACAGGAACAACCAGAAAAGACAAAGAAATGCACCAAATGTGGAAAGACAAAACAATTGACCGAGTTTCACCGGAATCGGTCCAGGAAAGGAGGGCATGACAATTGGTGCAAACGGTGCAAAAAAGCGGCGAAACGGTTACGAACCGCTCCAATTCGGAAACAGAGATGGCTCCGTTCCCAAATCAAAGCGGGGATGAAACTCACATTCTCTGGTTATGACCCGAAACTCAGAAAGGACACCAAACCTGCCAGGGTTATGAATAACCCGCGGAAACCTGCGCCGAATATCAAATATCCCGAGTTGTATGATGTTGATTGGTTGACGCAGAAATATCGCGCCGAATTGAAGAGTCCAGGTGAAATCGCCGACGAATTAGGATGTTCTCTCGAAACTGTCTCTGTTGCGTTGACCCGGTTTGATATCCCGCGGATACCGCCAGTATTGCGAAACGCGATGAGGAACCGAAGAGACCAGAGAAGACGGGAAGAATATCATGCCCGGAAGACTGACCTTGTTCTGGAGAATCTTCATGTCATTACCGATGACTGCTGGGAAGACGATGAGGTTCCCGTTGAACCTGGTCGTCAGGTGAAGATAGAACAGGAACGGAAGGTCAAGATGGTTGTTGAATAACCATCGTGGTAAGGAATTACCATTATACCGCCGTAGATACGTTCTGATGGAGGATACCCACCCAGGTGATGGACCATACCGTTTCGGGGGTAAGTTCCGAAAAACATGGGTCTACACGGCCCAGGNTTGATTCTGGATATAGATGTGAATGATATGACGAAACATGGATACAGAGTGCGATTGAATTCCGACCGGGGACAGATAATCCGGTNGTTGCACCGAGAGTTTCAGGAGAACCCGTTTACTATGACCNCCGCGATTGAAGCGGGAATCCCGTTGAATCCGGGGTTAACCAGTTCATTGCGGCGTGATAAAATCATTGAATCGACAAAACCGGGAATACACCGGCCCTACACCTGGCGGTTAGCCCGCNGGGTTGTCACGGCAATTGAAACCGAATCCCCGATGGCCTGAAGTTCTGGACAAAGTGCCCGTGGTTGCGGGGAGGGATCCGTTTCCAGTGGAAGGGGTGATCGTCGCATAATCGCGAAAATCGCATAATCACATCATCCCGATAATCACTCCATACGCGGATCCATACAAACAACGCGAAAACGGGCGCTTTTCCTCCTCTTATACTATGTGATTATGTATATTGTATATATTATGTTATTATTATACTATCATAACAGTTAGCCGTTATAAAGGATTCGCAAGGTTTATAACTAAACCCCCGTTTCGACTGGAGACCTGTCAGATTGGTCTCNATTCCCGAAACGACTCTTTTTAATGAATTATCAGGGATGCGTTACCCGGAAAACGGGTTTAAGNAAGCGCTTCNCTGTTTAGAGCATAAATAAGTGAAGATTATATATTTAGAATCATAATATATGAGTATGTCGAATGGTGCGTGCGTTGTTCTCTCGGCTAGTGTCGAAATGAAACACTATGAGGCCGTGGATAAACTTATCCAGGATGGAAAGGCGAAGAATAAATCTGAAGCCGTCAGAAAGATANTTGATTACTGGTGCGACCGTCACACGGCGTGATATCCGGGAATAACAGGGGAATACAGGAGCAATACATATGACATGGGAAAACCGCATTATCGGGTCGGGAATTGAAAATCCGACGGAATTGAACAAGAATCCGAAGAATTGGCGCGTGCATACCCGGCTTCAGACGAAATCTATGGAAGCCNTTCTGGATAAAATCGGCTGGGTGCAGGAAATCATTGTCAATAAGCGGACCGGGAACCTGGTTGATGGACATTTGCGGGTTGAACTGGCTTGCAAGCGGAACCAGACCGAAATCCCGGTGAAATACGTAGACCTGTCTGAAGAGGAAGAGGACCTGGTCTTACTGACCTACGACCCGATTGGGGCGCTTATCCAGGCAGATGCCNACGCATTGAAAACCCTGGCCGATGCCGCCGATAGGGAGGATGACGGTATCAGGGCGCTTATCGAAGATATCGAAGGAGAATACGGGTTATTCAAGTTCGAACCAGAGGATGAATGGGTTGGGATGCCGGAATTCAATCAAGAAGAAATCGAACATTTCAAACTGATTGTGCATTTCCCGAATGATGACGCCGTGAACAAGTTTTCCGAGTTGGTAGAACAGAAGATTACGGAGAAGACGAAGTTTATCTGGTTTCCGAAGCAGGAGGATGTGAGACAGCGCGATTACGAATACGTGACCGATATGGACGTTGATTACGATGAAACCGAATAAACTGTATTCATCGTTCAGCCAGATGAAAGGGCTGCTCTATTCCGATTGGTTCGACGCGATACTTGACGAGGATTTCAAACCCCCGATTGGGGTGGGTATAGACGTAACCAACCGTTGCAATTTGAACTGCGAATGGTGCAACGCCAGGGATTACCGGGATAACCAGACACTGCCCTTGGAGCACGTGAAACAGATAATCGATATGTGCGAAGATTGGGGCGTGAAGACGGTATGTTACGCAGGTGGCGGGGAACCGACACTCCATCCGCAGTTCCCTGAAATCTTGGAGTATACCCATGATGCCGGGCTCGGGATAATTGTCGTTACAAATGCCACTATGCTGGACTCACGGATGATTGATGCCATTGTCCGGAATACCCAAATTTGTAGTGTCAGCGTTGATGCGGGGACAGCCAAAACCTGGCAGAGCATCAAGAAATGCGACCTATTCCCGAAAGTAATCGATGGGTGCAGGCACCTCGCAGACCGGGCACGGAACACGGGGTTAGATTTGACCTACAAGGTGCTCCTGTCCGATAAGAACCAATACGAACTCTATACGGCTTGTGAACTGGCGAAAGATATCGGGTTCAAGAACTTCTTCGTCCGGCCCGTAGCATCAGAGAATATCCTGGGAGAGTGCCGGGTTATTGATTTCGATACCGAAGCCGTGTTCAATCAGTTAGAGCAATGCAGAACACTGGAAACTGATACGTTCGGTGTATATTCCAATTTCAGCCGGGTCTCCCCGACCATGTTCCAGAAAACTCATAAGTTCGAGAAATGCCAGGCTTCACCCCTATTCACGGTATTCTGCGCGGATGGGTATTGTTACCTGTGCATNGATTACCGGAGTCGGGAGGAAGGCCGGATGTGCAAACATCTTGATATCACGGAGTATTGGAATTCCCCTGCCCACCACAGCCTGATAGACGCCGTAGATTTGGGGAACTGTCCACGGTGTGCATTTGGCAATTACAACGAACAAATCGAGCACTATGCGGCGGATACGTTCTTCCGGTGGTTCCCGTGATGCCAAAATACCCGATGTATGTTGTAAGTTTTGACCGGTGGCAGGATAACCGGCGGCTCACGATTCGGGAATTTGAACGGATAGGGTTGCCGTATACCGTTGTTGTCGAGCCGGAAGAAGAGGAAAAATACAAACGGGTCTGTAAAGGCGGTGAAGTCATTGTCTTGCCACAGAGATATCATGACGAGTTTGAAGCGTGCGTCCCGAGAGAACCCGGAACCCGGCAAGGGGCTGGACCTGCACGTAACCTTGCTTGGGACGATGCCGTAGAACGGGGATTTGAACGGCATTGGTTGTTTGACGATAACGTCTCGGCACTCTACCGCGTCAATAACAACTTGAAAGTCCGAATCGCTGACCCTACAGTGTTCAAAGTGATGGAGGACTTCGTAGACCGGTATGTGAACGTGGCATTGGCCGGACCCAATTATGAAACATTCGTCCATCGGAAATATTATCGCCCGCCGTTCGTCCTCAATACCCGGATTTACTCAATGACACTCGTTAAAAATGATATTCCATATCGTTGGCGCGGTCGTTACAACGAAGATACAGATTTATCGTTGCGAGTCTTGAAAGACGGGTGGTGCACGATTCTCTTCAATGCGTTCGTAGGTCACAAGATGGCGACCCAAACCGTGAAAGGCGGGTTGACTGACCAGATTTACATGAAAGAAGGGACCTATGCCAAATCCAAACTGATTGAACAACTCCATCCGGATGTAACCAAAATGGTCTGGCGATTCGGCAGGATTCATCATTTCGTGGATTATTCCCGGTTCAAAAAGAATCGTCTGCGGAAGAAACCGGGGATTGTTATCCCGGATAAACCCAACGAATATGGGATGCGGCTGGTAAAGAAATCGGATTCCTGATTGGGGCGCGTATTCCAGAGAATCTTTAAATATTCTTCAAATAAACAGGATTAAAGATGATATTATGGCAATTCCGAAAAAGACCGGAGAACCGTTTCGAAAATCAACGCGTTCTCAGGTCGAAATACGAAGAGGAGCGGCCTTTAAACTCCTAATCAATGGATACGGTCGCTCCGACCTTATACAATATTATGCAGTTCAATATCAGAAAACGGGCAATGAACTCTGGAATGTCGGAGATAGGACCGTATCGAACGATATTGCCGCATTGAAGAAAAAGATGGAAGATTTAGCCGCCATCCACCGGGAAGAGGAATTGGGGCNGGCTCGTGCGCGTCTTGACAATTTATACCGGCTCGCCATGGCCGAACACGATCTTAAAACAGCCCTTTCCGTCGAAAAGACTCGGATTGAACTCTTCCGGTTGAACGAGATTGTAGATGACGGGACTGACGAAACCCTGGACGAACTCATATTGGCATTGAAATCCAGAATCTCCCAACGCCGCAAAAATCGTAAGACCGAAGAAGAACCAGAAGATGAGTAACTGCCATGCTTATCCGTGATGTATCCGATAAACAGTTAGACGTTCTCGAATACTCGGATTCCCGGTGGAATATCAGTAGTGGAGCCGTTCGGAGCGGGAAAACCGTTGGCGGGTTCCTCCTGCTCCCCATCCGGATGACGACCCTTCCGCCGGGAAACTGTTTGCTTATCGGAAAAACCGAACGGACCTTGAAGCGGAACGTATTGAACCCACTTCGAGAAATTTACGGCAGGCGACGGGTATCTTTCCCGTTTGGTGATGGAGAAATCAAACTGTTTGGTCGTCATTGTTACATTGTCGGGGCAAACGACGAACGAGCGGTCACGAAAATCCAGGGGATGGGCTTAGTTTACGCGTATGGTGATGAGGTTACCACATGGCCCGAATCATTTTTCGACATGCTCAAATCCCGGCTATCCGAACCGGGAGCGATGTTTGACGGGTCGTGCAACCCGGAAGGCCCGTATCATTGGCTCAAATCCGGGTTCCTGGATAAAGCCGACGATTACGGTATCCGGCATTTCGAGTTCAAATTGGACGATAACCCGTTCTTATCGAAAGATTTCGTCGAAGCCTTGAAGAAAGAATATACCGGAGTCTGGTATGACCGATACATTGACGGGAAATGGGTCCTTGCCGACGGAATCATCTACGACATGTTTGACGAGCAGATTCATGTGATCGACCGCGTTCCTGAACGTATCCGCCACTATTATGTTGCGGCTGATTATGGAACGACCAATCCAACCGCATTTGGGCTATACGGGCTCGGAGTATCGGGGACCGTGTATAAGGTCAAAGAATATTACTGGGACCCGTCAGTTAGAGGTAGACAGAAGACCGATTCCGATTTCTCCGCCGCAATGGGTGCGTTTCTCGGAAACGTCGTTCCACGGGCGATTATTGTCGACCCGAGCGCCGAATCATTCCAACTCCAATTGAAGAGAGACAGGTTTAGGAACGTGATGAACGCGAACAACAGTGTCCTTGACGGTATCCGGACACAGGGGCGCATGTTATCCACGGGACGGTATAAAATTCTATCCCGCTGCAAACAGACAATTGCGGATTATGGCGCGTATGTTTGGGATTCCAAAGCACAAGAACGCGGGGATGATAAACCCGTCGAGAAATTTGACCATACCAAGGACGAAGAACGTTATTTGCTGCATACGCTGTTTGGCACAGAGCAATCCGTCAGAACGATGAGTAAACGCGGTCTTGGGTTATGATTTGGGATTGTGTTACTCCATCACACTCTCACCCTGTGGAGTAACACCGGAAAATCCCCGCACAATTTTCTGGATTAACGGTCTAAAGTCTGCACAAAACGATGCAGGTAGCGGCGGATCTCTTTGCCGCTGGTATGGTCCATCATTGGAGCGCGTTTCACTGTTGTAGCCACACTATGACTGCCTGGTTTGAAACAGTGACACGCCAACCATGCCCAAAAAATTACTGACAGGAAAATCTCTGCAATCTGCGGGAGATAGCATTTCTCTCCAATCTCGGTGTATTGCTGGGTTCGGTTCGCGATACCATCATCCAGAATTGGGGAAAGCGTTCGAAAAGTATCACCCGAATCNGAGAACCCGACCGGTTACCAGTGACCCGGTATGTCGGGTATCCACCCACGGGGATTGATGCGGATTTGTGTTATCTCATCATACTTTATCTGTGGTGAGTAACACCGAGANTTTCAAACCCGTCTCACCCGAGGTCTGGGCTAAACCGAGTGCTAAACGATGCAGGTAATGGCGGATCTTTACATCGCTGGTATGAATATATCTCGGATGGTTAAACTCGTTCAAAACACCGGGAGAACGGTCTGGATGGAAATCATGGTTAACTCGGAGCCGTCAAAAAATTACTGAAGGTGTAATGGATGAAATTGTGAAAGTGGTAACTGCGGTTTGCCCGCAGTTACTGGTGAGAGAACCAACACTCGCTGATATTGTGCCGGAGAGGCGAACCGGCATACATTGTTCTACCCAAGAACTTAAATATATTCCGTTTCTTGGCCGATGCGCCTGTTAAAAGAACCCGAAACTGAAGAACACATTGAAGCGGGGCTAATTTCGAATGATACTCTTAAATACCCGCAGTTCTGATAATATACCAGGAGCCGAGAGAAAATGAGCCGACCGCTTCTATACATTTCGGGGCCGTATACGGGAAACAATACCCATTCTACCGAAGAAAACATCAAAATTGCAAAAGAATACGCGCTTCTCGCATGGAAGAATGGGTGGNCCGCCGTGACCCCGCATCTCAATACGGCAGGTTTTGAAGAACTTACTGATATGTTGACCCATGCTGACTGGGTTGACGGATATCTGGCGATTCTGTCCAGGTTGGACCCAAACCATGATGCGGTATTGATGTTGCCCCGGTGGAACGAAAGTAAAGGGGCGGTATTGGAATTGAGAACCGCATTGGAGCGCGGTATCCGGGTCTTTTACGCAATTGACTTTTATATGGATGTTCCCGACCCTGCCCAATTTGAAAGAAAACCGTAAGGAAATGATGTAAATGCCTGATTTAACGATAACTACAACCACAATCCAGAAACGCATCGAACGTCACCCGGTTCAGAGATACAACACCTTGATGGATTATTATCGGGGTGACCACCCGACAATATTGAANCGACCGGCTNTACCCGCGCCAAAACCGGATAACCGGATGATANCCAATTTCCCCGGATACATCGTCGATGTGAATTTGGGGTATTTCATGGGTGTTCCGGTCAGATATTCGTCCAAAACCGATGATACCAAATTTTCAGAGGTATTGAAAGATATTTTCGAATATAATGTCGAGAGTGATGAAAACGTCGAATTAGCAAAATCAATGGGAATTAAAGGCCATACCTTCGAACTCTTGTATATTGACGACGATAAACGGGTTCGATTCGATGTTATTGACCCAGACGGCCTGATTATGGTATACGACTCGTTTATCACGCCGACCCCACTATATGCTATCCGATTTTGGGAAGAAGAAACGGCTGATTTAAACGGGAAAATGTTCTATGCCGAAGTATATACCGCTGAGAAAGTTTTCCGGTATTCGGGGAAGAACGCCCGGGATATAGTCCTGATTGAAGAACTGGATCATCCGTTTGGCGATGTTCCTATCGTTGAATTCATGAATAACGATGAGAGACAGGGCGATTTTGAAAAAGTTCTGTCCTTGATTGATGCGTATGACAAAAGTCAGTCTGATACGGCGAATGATTTCGAGTATTTCAGCGATGCTTACCTGAAAATCAAAGGAATGATGGGAACCGATGAAGAAACGATTGGAGAGATGAAGAAGAACCGGGTAATCCTCGTCACGGGAGAAGGCGATGCAGATTGGTTAATTAAACAAATCAACGATGCTGCACTTGAGAACTATAAAACCCGCTTGGAGAAAGATATTCACAAACTGTCAAAAGTCCCGAATTTAACCGATGAAGCGTTTGCCGGGAACCTTTCCGGTATTGCGCTGCGCTACAAACTGTGGGGGCTGGAACAAAACACCGCTCAAAAAGAACGGAAATTCAAACGCGGTCTCCAACGCCGGATCAAACTTATTGCCAACTACTATAGAGCGTTTAACGAACACTTCGATTGGCGCGACATTGAAATCACGTTTACCCGGAACATCCCCGAGAATATCCTGGATATCAGCCAGGTCGTCATGGGCCTGAAAGGTATTCTCAGCGATGAGACAATCATCGGTCACCACCCGTGGGTTTCTGATGTTGAAGATGAAATGGCCCGGATTGAAAAAGAGAACGAAGGGAAAATCGATTTATCAGGTTACCTGGATGATTTGAGGGAACCGGAACAAGATACCGCGCCCATTGGGGAGGATCAAGTATGATTCCCCAATTCCGTCTCTATTTCAAAACCATGGCTCTTCTGGATTTCATTGAACCCGAATTAGACCAACTCCCGGAATTTTTCGAATTCCAGTCCATTGAAATCGGGGTGCCGCCCATTCAACGGTTGGACCCAACAGACCCCGTTATCAGTGATTTCCCGTTCCCGATTACCGAGGGTGATGTGTATGTGTTCGATGATGATATCACGGCTCACGCGGTCGGTCTTGCGTCTTACCTGCGGGTCTCGGTAAGGGTTCGCCCCGAGGATACCCTGGATGTGGTCTTGATGCGGCTTTGGCACGAACTTCTTCACGCAGTCGGCCAACCCGCTGATGATATGGCCAGTTTCCTGGATGATTGGGCGACCCCATTTGAACATGTATTGTGGGTGATCTGGCCGTGGTTCATGGGTTCTAGGGATGTTCCTTTCTGGCATAGACGATTCTACCGTTGGTTGACAACCTGTGCGGAAGCACGTTGGGGATAGTTGATATGGTGTCGAAATCCGTCCCGTTGTATAAAGTCCGGCAAGAAGCAAAAGCGTTAGCCATACTTGCAACCGACCGCATTGGTGCAAACTATGCCGAGATGCTGTATGATATCCGGGAAGAATTGGGGAAGGTGTATCAGGAACACGGTAATCTTGACGGCGGGATGACGTTTTCAAACCTTGCTAAACACGGGTTGATTGATAAAATAAATAAGGATATTGAAACAATCATCAAAAAACGGACAAAGGAAGCGGCACTTGAGATACGTAATTGTTTGAGAAAAACAGTTGCTTCGAGTCATGACTTGACGAAACTGGCGTTAGAACAAGAAGCCAATAAGAAAATTCGGGGAATCCTGAAACCCGANATAGTTAACGCAATCGTGCAAAATCCCATATCGGGATTGAAATTGGACGAACGCCTTGCAACGAACCGGGTATTCACGGTTTCTACGATAAAGGAAGAGATTAACCGAGGGCTGATTCAAGGGAAACGGTATAAAGACATCGCTAAACAAATAGAACACAAGACCGAGATGGAAGCGTTTAAAGCCGTTCGTATCGTCCGAACTGAATCTCATCGCTGCCTTGAGGCGGGTAAATATGAATCTATCACCAATGCGTCGAAACAAGGGGTAAACCTGCGGAAATGGTGGCGCAATGGGGACGATGAACGGGTCCGACCTGGCCACAATTACATGGGCGATAAATACAGCCGTGACAAAGCAATCCCGTTCGATGAAGATTTCGTGAACGAAAAGACCGGTGGAAAAGGACCGCATCCCGGGGCTCTAGGAACGGCCGAAGACGATATCAATTGCCGGTGCGTAATGGTGGTTGAAATCATCACCGACCCAGATCCAGAGGAAGAACAAGGAATCAATAAACAACTGAAAAAACAGCGAGAAGACCTTGAAGCGGGGAAAGCAGCGAAAGAAGAAGCGAAATTGAAAAAGGCCGATATTGAACAAAAGAAACTGAAAGTCACGATTGAAGAACTGAAACTGAAGGCGGTTAAGGCAGACCTCGATGCACAAGCCAAAGAAATCTCAAAAGAACTGGAACAAGCCGAGAAACTCATTGATAAAAACACCATACCCGGTATTGATAATCTTA
>JGI24710J26742_10005022_pt1 | contig 10626 bp, 7 predicted proteins | sample BioPla2DNA2_FD_26742 | JGI IMG/M metagenome (IMG submission 26742) | reverse complement strand
TGTTGTTCTATTTGTTCATTATCCCCTGCAGTAATTTCCAAATTATCATTCATAACAGCATTATTTTAAGAGTCAATATTGGCATATTGAGCATTTTGTTCAATAAATTCACGACGAGGGGGCACCTCATCACCCATCAGCATAGAGAATACCCTATCCGCTTCAGTTACGTTGTCAATAGTAATCTGTCTTAAGGTTCTCCTTGCGGGATCCATAGTTGTACTCCACAACTGTTCTGCATTCATCTCTCCCAAACCTTTGTACCTTTGAATATGGAGACCTGTTTCACTTTTTCCACCCTCTGTCAGTTCATTAATCGCCTCATCTCTCTCCTGTTCATTCCACACATATATTTCCTGTTTCCCTTTTTTAATTAAATATAATGGGGGGGTTGCAATATAGACATGACCTAACTCAATCAGTTCTTTCATATATCTAAAGAAAAATGTAAGTATCAGAGTGGCAATGTGGCTTCCGTCCACGTCGGCATCCGTCATAATAATCACTTTTCCATAGCGTAACTTCTCGAGGTTCAAGGCTTTAGAGTCCTCTTCTGTACCGATGGTTACACCCAACGCCGTATAGATATTTCTAATCTCTTCGCTATCGAAGATACGGTGCTGCATCGCTTTTTCCACATTCAAAATCTTACCACGTAGTGGTAAAATCGCTTGATATCGGCTATCTCTTCCCTGTTTTGCGGTACCTCCCGCAGAATCCCCTTCGACGATATACAATTCGCATTCTTCGCTATTTTTAGAGGAGCAATCCGACAGCTTCCCGGGCAATCCGCTCGAAGTAAATATATTCTTTCTTTGCACCAGTTCACGTGCTTTCCTTGCAGCATGTCGTGCCGTAGCAGCCAAAACAACCTTGTTGACAATCTCCTTCGCATCACGAGGATTTTCTTCAAGGAAATTTCTCAACATCTCCCCTACCATCTGGTCCACAATTCCCATCACTTCAGTATTTCCCAACTTGGTTTTGGTTTGTCCTTCAAACTGAGGTTCTTGCACTTTCACTGAAATAATTGCTGTCAATCCCTCTCTAAAGTCATCCCCGGAAATCTCAATTTTTGATTTTTCCAACTTTTCCAGCATACCGGAGTCATCGGCATACTTCTTCAAAGTCCGTGTCAAAGCACGTCTAAAACCGGCTAAGTGTGTTCCTCCTTCTACAGTATTGATATTATTCACATAAGTATGAATATTTTCAGTAAAGGAGGTGTTGTATTGCATCACCAATTCTACAGGAACATTGTCTTTTTCTCCTTCCATGTAGATTGGCGTATCTATTATTTTCTCACGTCCACCGTCCAGATATTTGATAAAATCCTTTAATCCTTCTTCCGAATAGAATGAATCAGATACAAAATTACCTTTTTCATCTACTCTTCTTTCATCTACAATATCGAGTCTGATTCCTTTATTTAAAAATGCCAGCTCTTTCAATCTTGTAGCGAGGATAGAGTATTTGTATTCTGTTGTAACAAAAATCGTATCATCCGGTTTAAACCAGATTTCAGTTCCTCTTTTATCCGTAGTTCCTAACTCTTTAACGGAATAGAGAGGCGTTCCGCGTTCCAGTTCCTGGATAAAATATTTACCTTCTCTATATACTTGTGCTTTGAAGGAGCTCGACAAAGCATTAACGCATGAAACCCCGACACCATGTAATCCTCCGGACACTTTGTAGGATTCTTTATTAAATTTTCCACCGGCATGCAGCACAGTCAGTACTACTTCCAGCGCAGATTTTTGTTCTTTTTCGTGAAAATCTGTAGGAATACCTCTTCCGTTGTCTATAACGGTAATAGAATTATCCTTATGAATTATTACTTTTATATAATCACAATGTCCGGCTAATGCTTCGTCAATCGAGTTATCTACTACTTCATACACGAGATGATGCAGTCCTCTTTCACCAACATCACCGATATACATGGCAGGTCTTTTTCTAATCGCTTCCAAGCCTTCCAAAACCTGAATATTCTCCGCACTGTATAAATGTTCAACTTCAAAATCGTTCTCTTTATCACTCATTCTCATTCTAATAAATTTTTAAAAATCAACCTGCAAATATACAAAAAAAAACGACACCCAAAGTGTCGTTTTTTCATGATTTTATACAATATTTTTATTGATTTAAAAATCTTTCAGCTTCGATAGCAGCCTTGCATCCTGAGGCAGCTGCAGTAACTGCTTGTCTATAAATTGGATCTTGAATATCTCCGGCTGCAAAAACGCCCGGAACATTGGTTAATGGGCGAACTCCGTCCGTTTTAATATAACCTTGCTCATCCAATTCCAGCTGACCTTTAAAGAGATCACTCATAGGAATCACGCCAATTGCGATAAATACGCCGTCCAAATCAACTTTCTTTTCGCTTTGATCCACAGTGTTGGTTAATAAAATTCCATTGACTTGCTTAATGAACCCTTTTTGTTCTCCCAATATCTCTTTGGGAACATAGTTTAAGAGCAATTCAATGTTAGGCATTTGTCTTACTTTATCTTGCATTGCCTGAGATCCTCTGAACTGGTCTCTTCTGTGAACCAAATAAACTTTAGAGCAGAGTTTAGCCAAGTAGGATGCTTCTTCCAACGCCGTATCTCCTCCACCAATCACAGCAACTACTTTATTTTTGAAAAAAGTTCCATCACAAGTTGCGCAGGCTGATACACCAAAACCTCTGTAAGTTTTCTCACTCTCAATACCCAACCATCTGGCTGTTGCTCCGGTAGCAACAATCACTGTTTCAGCTTCAATTTGGTGATCATAATCCACCACACAGCGGAAAGGTCTGTTAGAAAAATCCACTTCTGTTATCTCACCTGATCTGATATCAGCACCTACGTTAAGAGCTTGTTCTTTAATTTGTTCCATAATAACCGGCCCTTGTTCTCCTTTTGGATAACCCGGAAAGTTTTCTACATCAGTAGTAATCGTAAGCTGTCCTCCCGGTTGTGACCCTTCATACAGTACAGGCTCCAATCCGGATCTGGTCGCATAAATTGCAGCTGTATATCCCGCAACTCCTCCTCCTATAATTAAACATTTTGTTTTTTCCATAAGTTATAATATTGTTGTTTTAATGATTTGTCTATAAATTACATCACTAACTTAAATCCAATACCGTGAACATTAATAATCTGCACGGATGGATCTGGAGCAAACAGCTTCCTTAATTTTGTGATGTATACATCCATACTTCTGGCATTGTAGTAACTATCATCCCCCCATATTTTTTTCAAAGCATACCTGCGATCGAGAACATCATTCTTTTTATTGATCAACATCAACAAGAGTTCCGTTTCTCTTGTTGTCAGCTTTTTCTCTTCTCCATTGATAATTAAACTTTGATGAGCAACATTAAATGTTATCGATCCCATTTGAATAGGTTGAGTTTCAGTCTCTTCATCCCCGTAAGTTCTCCTCAGCAGTGCTTCAATACGAGCTAACAAAACCTCCATAGAAAAAGGTTTTGTGATATAATCATCACCACCAATTGATAATCCATAGACCATATCTTGTGGTAAACTTTTAGCCGTCAAAAAAATAATCGGAACTTTTTTATCCAACTTCCTAATCTCTTTAGCCAAAGTAAAACCATCTTTTAATGGCATCATAACATCCAGAATACAAATATCCACCTCAGAAGTACAAAANAACTCATAAGCAGACTCACCATTGGTAGCATGTTTCACCTGGTATCCTTTAGCTTCCAAGTATGTTGTTAATACTTTTCCAAGATTCATATCATCTTCGGCCAATAAAACTTTATTACTCGTACTCATAATTATTACTTTTTATATGGGATTGATATAACAAATTCTGCACCTTTCATCGGTTCACTATTTACATAAATAGAGCCTTTATGAAGCTCAATAATTTTTTTCACATAGACAAGACCCAACCCATGTCCTTTAGTATCATGAATATTACCAAAAGAAACACGATAAAAGTCTTGAAAAATACGCTTATGATTCTTCTTTGCAATTCCAATACCGTTATCAGCCACCTTAATAATCAGGTTGCGTTTATCACTCTCTGTTCTGATCACAATATTTGGATTTTCAGGAGAATATTTTATGCCATTTTCTATTAAATTCACGATTACATTATGCATATGAGAACCATCTGCAAAGATAATAGGATTTTTGGCATAAAGATACTGCGAAATTTTTCCATTTTTAGACTCAATTTGAAGGGAAAAATCCAAGCAAATTGAAGATATAAGTTTGTGAATATCAATATCTTCCTCAAATATTTTCAATTGTCCTTTCTTCAATTGAGCCAACTCAAGGATATTACTCACCATTTTTTTCAGTCGACTATTTTCATCATTTATGATAGAAATATAGGAATCTCTCAGTTGAGCTCCTGAAAAAATATCGGGGTCCGACAGCGCCTCACAGGCGAGAGCAATAGTCGATATTGGAGTTTTAAACTCATGGGTCATATTGTTGATAAAATCATTCTTAATGTCCGATATTTTCTTCAATCGATAAAGGTAAAATAAGGTATAAATATTCAACAATGAAATAATTCCAATCAAAGCCAAAATGAAGGTACTGATAGTTCCCATCCTTTGGAATAAAATGAGACGTTGGTCTTTAAAGTAAATGATCAAGTAGTGTGGAGCTGCAAACCGCTCGGAAGGTTTTAAACTAAAAACAAACTCGCTATTCAAAATCGTTGCCGGATCCACTTTCTGAGGTTTGACTACAAACTGAGTAGTGTAATAATTATACAACGCAAAATCAAAATCAGCAGTAATATTGTTTTCCAATAAAGCTTCTTTAATAATTCTATGCAAATAGTCTGAATTCAACAATTGTTGAGTAGAACTATCCATCTCTATTAAGTTCACATTTTCAATAGCCCCAATTTTTTCTACTTCGGTTACCAAAGCTTTATTATCTAAAGTATACTGATCCGGAGAAAAGAACTCCAAATAAGTAGTATCGAAGAACACGGTATCATTAAACGTTAACACTACATCATTTTTATAATAGTTGATACGGGTTCTGATTACTCCGATTGGAGTTACCATGGAGGGGTCCAGTAAAAAACGTTTCCCTTGCTTTGTGTAGAGTAAGTTGGATAGTGAATCTGTAGGTTCAGGTGTTATTACTTTTACAATTGTATCCCCTTTGAGCAGAGCATCTATTCGATTAATCACATCTGACCCGGCTGAAACAATTTCGCGTGTTAAAATACTCTTCTGCACCTTTTCTGCATCCTTATACAATTGAAAAATGGAAAGTATAAGAAAGAAGGAGGATATTACCAGAATAGTGGCTATCAAAATGATAAAGAATCTTTTCATAAATTACAAAATTGTATAATATCTACTCCATCAGGATAACTTAAAATGTCAGGTACTTGCGTTCTTCCCAAAGGAACTGCCCAACGTGATTGAAAAGAATTAATTCTGTCTCTCATCGACAAATTATTAGTGGAAACTGCCTGAATATGTTCACTATGATCAAAGAGATGTGCCAGTAGTTGATCCTCATCTTCATAATACTCAAAGTATAAAACCGAAATAGGTGAGGATAAAGAACTATTTTCAACTAAAATAAATGGACCGGCATCATAAAAAGGAGAACTGTTCATCAAATAAACCGTTTTTTGATACTCTAAGTTATTCAAATAGGAGTGATGATCAGAAATCGCTTCAATCCCGGGTAATAACCCCTCTATTAAACGAGAAATTGAGTAACCGGTCGGGATATAAAGTTTAGATACCGAACGACAACCCATTCCAAAATAGGTGAAAACATCTTTTGATAATGCCAATAGATCATCCAAACTCTCCTCTCCATCCAGAATGGCAACGCTATTTCTGTTCTTTCTCAACAACAAGGGATATGAACTAAAATAGTAATCGAAATATCTTGCGCTATTATTACTTCCGGTAGCAATCACTTTATGTAATGCCGATTTTCCATCAGCCGTTTTATAACCATTTATCGACTCAACAAAAGTAATCCGATCTTTAAAATAGGGATCTAACTCAATAATTCGAGATGCTAATACTGGTAAAAGCAGATGATCTTCAGATGAAAGTTTTCCAACATAACGATTGCCGGAAATCAAAACTGAAAAGAAATCATGAAATGCAGCTAAAGGAATATTACCGGCTGAAATAACCAATACTTTTTCATCTTTCCCCGAATGCTCATTGTTGAGATTGGGATAAGCAGAAAGAAGTTGGTCCATTCCGGATTGATCCAGCATTTCTACAATTGCCTCCAAAGATTGAAGGATAAAATTAGGTATAAACCACTTATTTTCGATCGATTGTTGTTCGATTGCATTCAATAATTGAAAATAAAATAAATTATTTTCATCCACATTAGGATAAGAGATTAGAAACCCTCTAATCTCATCTCTCAGTGTTTCAAATAGTTGCAATCTTTTTTTCAAATTCATCGACTAAAAATATAATATCGTGCAAAGATACAAAATAAAAAAAACTTTTTTTAACATTTTTGTATTATTTTTTTTTGTACTTTTGCACCCTCAAACTCAAAACGGGATATAGCGTAGTCTGGTTATCGCGCCTGCTTTGGGAGCAGGAGGTCGCAAGTTCGAATCTTGCTATCCCGACACTTCAAAAAACCGCTCATTACAGAGCGGTTTTTTTTTGTACTTTTGTACAACTATTTTTCAATGATGACAAAACCACAATTTTTACCCACTACCAAAAAGGAGATGGAACTCAGAGGATGGGATCAGGCAGATGTAATCCTTATTACCGGAGATGCCTACATCGACCATCCCTCTTTCGGGGCTGCAGTCATTGGAAGAATAATTGAACAACAAGGGTATAAAGTTGCTATTTTACCGCAACCCAATTGGCGGGATGACCTTCGGGATTTTAAAAAACTGGGAGCTCCCAGACTTTTCTTCGGAATCACCGCAGGGAATATGGACTCCATGGTCAATCATTATACCGCACTGAAACGAATTCGTACAGATGATGCTTACACTCCGGGCAATGTTGCCGGATTCAGATCGGATGACGCTACCATCCAATATACTCGCATAGTCAAAGAACTATTTCCTGATACGCCGGTCATTATTGGAGGAGTTGAAGCTTCCATGAGAAGACTCTCCCACTACGATTATTGGAGAGATCAGTTCAGACCCTCTATTCTTGTTGACTCTAAAGCAGATTTACTGATTTATGGAATGGGAGAAAAACCCATTATCGAAGTTTTAAAGGCATTTCAAACCGATACACCTATAGAGGAGTCCAAAAAGATTAATCAAGTTGCCTATTTAACCCCAAAAATCGACAAGACAAAACTACCTGAGGATCAATTCCTGGTACTGCAATCTTTTCAAAAGGAACTCTCCAACAAACGGGTTTATGGCGAAAATTTTGTTGCTTTCGAAACAGAGAGCAATAAAATGAAACAAAGAACAATCATCCAACCTTACGGCAAAGAAGATTTAGTCATTAACCCTCCTTTTCCACCCCTCACAACGGAAGAGATGGATCAGTTTGCGCTTTTTAAGTTGATGACTAATCAACCTCATCCGAAATATGACAAACGAGGTCCCATTCCTGCTTTTGAGATGATCAAAAACTCCATTACGATCCACCGGGGTTGTTTTGGCGGCTGCTCATTCTGTGCCATTGCTGCACATCAAGGCAAGTTCATCTCTTCCAGATCCGAAAACTCCATTCTGGAAGAGGTGAAACATCTATCCGAAAGACCCTATTTCAAAGGACACATTTCCGACTTGGGCGGTCCCTCAGCCAATATGTACCGAATGGGCGGCATCTCACGAGAAATTTGTGAAAAGTGTCAACGTCCTTCCTGCATTTTCCCAACCGTCTGCAAGAATCTCAACATGGACCACCATCCGTTGATCGATTTGTATGATCACAGTAGTTCTTGTCCGAAAGTTAATAAAATTACGATTGGAAGCGGTATCCGATATGATATGCTGGTCACCGACAATCAGGAACTGGATAAAAAGTTCGGACTGACCCTTTACATGGAAAAGGTAATCCAAAACCATGTCAGTGGGAGGTTAAAAGTGGCTCCCGAACATACTGAGACTACTGTTCTCCAAAGGATGAGGAAGCCCCCCTTTAATTCTTTTATTCAATTCTATAAAAAATTTATCCAAATTAACAACAAGTTCAAAAAGAACCAGCAACTGATCCCCTATTTTATCTCGTCCCATCCGGATTGCTCTAACATCGAGATGGCACAGCTTGCCATTGAAATCAAAAGGAGTAAGGAGTACCCATTTTTGGCTCATCAAAAGGTTCCGATGAGTCTGCCCTCCGACCACGTGCAGGATTTTACGCCTACTCCCATGACCTACTCCACCGCCATGTTCTATCTCGGTTTTGATCCTTACAATAAGAAAAAAGTTACTGTTGCCCGCACGATGCAGGAAAAGCGAGATCAAAACACCTTCTTCTTCTATTTTAAGAGAGAAAACAGAGAAAAGATCCGTCAAATATTACAGCGAAATGGAAGGATCGATCTCTATCAATCTTTATATCAGCATTTTTTTGGAAATAAAAAAAAGGGGGGGAAGGTAAACTAGAGCTATCTCGCCAATATTAGGCTCCCGTGCAAATTCCTTTCTGTTCTGACATTGCCTGTCCTGTTCTCTACATAATAAATAGCCCAATAGTACTGTCCTTCCGGTGCGGGAGTTCCTCCGATCTCACCGTCCCATCCTGTTTTAAAATCCTCTGTCCGGAAAACTTGTTTCCCCCATCGATCAAATATCAGCAATACCAGCGTATCAATTCCCTTAGTTTCGGGACAAAAATAGTCATTAATTTGATCTCCGTTGGGTGTAAAAATGTTAGGAACTGAAATTTCAGAACATTCCCTAAACTCAATGGTATCTGAAACCACACAACCCCGATCATCGACAAACACCCAATAGAGTCCCGGTTCAGTAATTAACAACGTAGAAGTGACATCATCGGTACTCCACAAAAACTCTCCTTCCAGAGAATCCAGATTGATTAATAACTCGTCCCCCTCACACAAATAGTCGTCTACACCCAAAAAAAGAGTCTGATATGGCACCACTTCTATCTCAATTTGAGCAGTATCAAGACACCCATCCGCACTGGCGATAACAGAATAAGTCGTGGTAGAAGCAGGTCTCACCTCTATTTCATCCCCCACCTCTCCATTGCTCCAAATTAAACTGACAGGCGTATTGGACTCAACATAGAGACGTGTAAATTCCCCTTCACAAATCAAGGAATCAGTACATAGTAAATCAATGAATGGCTGGGGTTTAAATGCTATATGGATTGTATCAGTAGCAACACAATTAGAGTTATTCCATCCCTGACACCAATAATCTCCTTCTGCAACAATCATGATTGAAGGTGTAGTTGCTCCTGTAGACCAATAATAGCTACTGTACTCTTCCGTCGGTTGAATCATAACAAACTCACCCTCGCAAATAACCGTATCGCTGCCCAGATCCATTTGTGGATTTTCAACTATCACTGATACGGAATCGACACACATTTTCAATTCCGAAAAGAAAATATCATCAATGGAAAAGTCATTTCCTCCAAGACCCTGGTTCTGATTTACTATTGAAATGTTGGCACTCGTACTTGTTCCTGAATTCCAAATGGTATAAAATTGAGTCCAGTGACACAATGTATCTGAACAAACAAAAACCGGTCCAATCAGGCTAAAATTAATTCTAAATTGAAGTTGCGCTTCATTATCGGCACAAACGGTTTGAGCCCAGCAGGAAAAAATATAGTCTGTATGAGGAACAACCTGTAGTACTTGCTGCCATACGGTGGTATTGGGTTGGATTGCCCCGTTGATAATCATGTGGTTCCCGGTTCCTGTGGTATGGTCCGGACAGGATGAGAAGTGAGAGTGATAAGTTTGCGGATTAGGACCAACCATATAAGTCCCTTCATCCCATAAACTGGTATTGTTATATATGTATTGACTGAAAAAACCGGTATTCCCGAGTTCAAAATCACCGTTATAGATCAAATTAGGACCCGGAGAGGTAATATTGCAATAATAGGTGACATTGGTATCTGTTGTGACAGAAGTATAATAGTTTGTCAGATTAGATAACCCCTCTTCAGGATACCACTGATAAAACAATCCTCCCGATGCAACAAAATAAGCTGTTTCTCCACCACAAATAGTGTCATTTTCTCCGGCACTGACGTTCAAAACATAAACAGTCGATGAATCCACAATAGGTTCCCCCGGAACAAAAATTTGAACAGTATAAGTGGTGGTCGTAGTTGGCGATACCGTAATGGAGGATGTGGTCGCTCCATTAGACCACAAATAACCTGTCGCAATAAGCATTCCTGCATCAATCGTAACTGTCTCCCCTTCACAAATAGTAATGATACCGCCTATATACCAATTTTGTGAAAAAAGAGGACTAATCGTAAGTGTTACTATAAGAGACAAAACAAATCTCATCACAACTAATAATGATCCGCTGATAAAAGCAAAGAAGAATACTTATACCTTAGACATGCAAATATACAAAAAGTTCCAGTAGAATATTGACAAATCCTAATAACACCTATTAAAGGTTAATTAATCGTTCACAGTACGTGGATTTTTC
>JGI24710J26742_10005021_pt1 | contig 10626 bp, 7 predicted proteins | sample BioPla2DNA2_FD_26742 | JGI IMG/M metagenome (IMG submission 26742) | reverse complement strand
GAACTACGACCGCGGAGACACCATACCCCCCGTTGCCCTCCTCTGGCCCGACCCCACCGGAGAGTGGCAGCCGGTGGCGACCCTCCTCAGAGAAGAGCGAGGACTGCCGATCATAACACTTGGCGACTACGACCCCGGGCGCTGGCAGGGGCCGGCCATCTACCTCCGCTGCCTCATCGAAGGCACCCTCCCCGAAGCAGGGCTCCCCGACGATGAGACGCCGATCATCTATCTCCCCGGCCACTCCAGGATCGAACTCCGCAATATCGGGGACTGCCCCGAACCCCTCCGGCCGCTTGCCGAACTCCAGTACCGGGGCGCAATCTGGTCCCACCGGAACGGACGCGACTGGACAGTGGCAGGATTCCTCCAGGCGCACCTCGACATCGCCACCACCACNGACCAGGAGACAAAAGCAGCCCTCAGAAGCACGGTCGGCAAACTCTGCAACGAACCCCTCCGATCGATCCGGGCACACCAGCCCCTCAACGCCGCCTACCTCGCCAGCCTCACCCAGTCAGACTACCAAAAACAGATCCTCCTCTGGATGAACTCCCCCCAGGAAGAGAAGGAACGGATAGGTGCCGAAAGATGGCCGCTCCTCCGATACATNTACAAGGCGGATTATGGATTCGATCCCCATACCGACGGCGTCGCAACCGCTGCCGTACTCCTCGCCTCACAGGACCAGCGGTGGGCGCAGGTCTGGGAACGCTACAGAGAGAACCCGCATGCCTACCCAAACATCCCCACCCTGCTCAGGAACGCCGAAATGCCGCCGCTCCCCATGTTCCGGGACTCATGGCCCCAGATCAACGAGACCATGGAAGATGCCCTCCGCCAGGCACTCCTCAACCTCCGGGACGCCTCCCACGACGAAGCCCGCCAGGAGATCCTGCGGCTTGAAGCGGAACATGGAGAACGCCGCTCATGGGTCTGGGCCGACCTCGGCGAAAGCCCGCTTGCCTTCGCCCTCCAGCACCTCGCCCNGCTNGCCGAACTGACAGAAGACTTCAGGTTCGGCGGGACCCTACCTGAGCAGGCAGAGCGCTACGCCCGGGAATACTGGAAGGCCGACGACGCCATCGTCAGGGCGCTGGCCTGCGTCGAGAAAAGGCAAGACCGGGAAGCCGTCACCGCAGCGATCCGCACCCTCGCACGGGCGTGGCTTGAAGCGCTCGCCACGGCATTCCAGCAGGAATGGCTCGCATCCCCCCCGGAACAGCAGAAAGAATCCTGGAAACCACCCGAGGGCGAGGTGCTGCTCTTCGTCGACGGGCTCCGTATGGACCTCGGCCACCGGCTATTGGAGCACCTCAGGGAAGCAGGCTGCAGCTGCACCCTGACCCACCGGTTCTCTGTCCTCCCCTCCATCACCGAGACCGCAAAACCTGCCGTCATGCCCATCGCCGGAGAACTCGCTGCAGGAAAGAACCTCACCCCGGCAACCAGGACCGGCGCAGTCGCCCAGATCTCGGCGCTCAGGACGCTCCTGCGAGAGCAGAACATCCAGGTGCTGGGAGAGAACGATGACGGAGACCCGGAGGGCAGGGCGTGGACAGAATGCGGGAACATCGACCGTGAGGGGCATGATAAAGGCAGTGAGCTGCCGAGCGTTCTGGACGGCGAACTCGCAACGATCGAGCGACGGATCATCGACCTCCTCGATGCCGGGTGGCAGCAGGTCCGCGTCGTCACCGACCATGGATGGCTCCTCCTGCCCGGCGGTCTGGTCAAGACCGACCTTCCTCCCTCCCTCGTTGCATCCAAGAAAGGCAGATACGCAGAGCTCCTGCCCGACAGCAGCGTCTCTCTCCCCACAGTAGCGTGGTTCTGGAATCGAACCCACCGGATAGCCCTCGCACCCGGCATCACCTGCTTTGAGGCAGGCAAGGAGTATGACCATGGAGGGCTAAGCCCGCAGGAAGTTGTCGTCCCCGAGATCATCGTCACCCGGGGATCGCCCGGAGCGCGGAGCCTGGTCATCCAGACGCCATCCTGGAGAGGACTCCGCTGCTATATCACCATCGAGGGCGGCGGCGAAGGATATACCGTCGACATCCGGCAAAAACCCGGCGACCCGAAGACCAGTGTCGCTATGGACGCAAAAACCACCTCCCCAGAAGGAGAAGTCTCGCTTGTCATCCCAAACGACAGCCTCGAGGGAACAGGTGCGATGATCGTCGTCCTGGATAAGGATGGAAACACCCTGGCCCAGCGGCAGACAATAATCGGAGGTGAGTAGCCCCATGGCAGCAGAATTAGACGCCCTCGACCAGCTGGTTGCCGACGTCTTCGATGGCTACGTTGTCAGAAAAGACCTCGCGCAGAAATTCAAAGGAAACTACCCGGTCCCCACCTACGTTGCCGAGTTCCTCATCGGAAAGTACTGTGCCACAACCGATGAAGACGAGATCAAAGAAGGGCTTGAGATCGTCCAGCGCCAGCTTGGCGAACGCATCGTCCGTGCAGGGGAGCAAGAACTCTACAAAGCGCAGGCAAAAATCCACGGCAGCGTCAAAGTCATCGACCTCATCACCGCCAGACTCGATGCAAGGTCAGACTCGTTCATTGCCACGGTCCCCTCTCTCCTCTTAAACGACGTCCATATCTCATCAGACCTCATCTACGAGCATGAACGGATGCTGACCGGCGGATTTTACGCAGAGATCGACCTCGCATACGGCGATCCCGAGAGCAACCGGCCGTTCTCCATCACGCGCCTGCGTCCCATCCAGCTCTCAAAGAGGAACGTCCTCGACGACGTCACCCGCGGCCGGGCGAGCATGTCAGACCAGGAGTGGAAGGAGTTCCTCATCAGAAGCATCGGGCTCGAACCCTCCTCGCTCTCCCCGAGAGCTCAGGACGTCCTCTTCCTTCGTATGGTCCCGTTTGTCGAGAAGGGCTACAACATGATCGAGCTTGGCCCCCGCGGGACCGGAAAGAGTCACCTCTACCAGCAGGTCAGCCCCTACTCCCACCTGGTCTCCGGCGGAAAAGCAACGGTCGCCAAGATGTTCGTGAACAACGCAACCGGCCAGCGCGGTCTCGTGTGCCAGTATGACATCGTCTGCTTCGATGAGGTCTCAGGGATCAACTTCGACCAGAAAGACGGCGTCAACATCATGAAAGGGTATATGGAGAGCGGGGAGTTCTCCCGGGGCAGGGAGAGCATCAGGGCCGAGGGTGGTATTGTCATGCTCGGCAACTTCGACGTTGACGTCGATCACCAGCAGCGGGTGGGCCACCTCTTCGGCCCGCTGCCAAAGGAGATCCGCGACGATACCGCGTTCATGGACCGGATTCACAGTTATGTCCCGGGATGGGACTTCCCGAAGATTCATCCTGACATGATGACTGAACACTTTGGTCTTGTCAGCGATTTCCTGAGCGAGTGCTGGCGGCAGCTTCGAAGCGAGAACAGACTCCACCTCATCAACGACCGTGTCTTCTTCGGGGACGCCCTGAGCGGACGCGACCGCCGGGCCGTGAACAAGACCATAAACGGGCTCCTGAAACTCGTCTACCCCTCACCAGACATGGAGATCGCTGATGAGATCCTTGAATGGGCGGTGCGCCTGGCCCTTGAATGCCGTCGCAGGGTCAAAGAGCAACAGAAACGGATCGGGTCTGCCGAGTTCCGCAACACGATGTTCAGCTACAGGCTCGGTCTGGACGGCATCGAACAGTATGTTTCAACCCCTGAGTTACACAGCGAAAACGAGATCGGCCAGGACCCGCTGCCCCCGGGTCAGGCCTGGGCGGTCGGTCCCGGGGACGAGAACGAAGGAAGCGGCCTCTACAAGATCGAGGTCACGGTCACGCCGGGTTCATCCATACGCCTGATCAACGTGAGAGCACCCCCCGGGCTTCGCGAGGGGCTCCGCGCTGCAGAACAGGTACTCTACACCCAGGCAAAATCGCTCATCGGTGACCGGGATCCGCTCGGAAGCGAATTCTCGGTTCAGGTCCGTGCCCTCACCGCGGTAAAAGGGGCATCATCGCTGGGCATGCCGCTCCTTCTTGCCCTCTGCTCTGCAGCGCTGGGCAGGAGCCTCAAAGGCGGTGTTGTCATAGCAGGAGGGATGAGTGTGGGCGGGACGGTCGAGCCGGTCTACAACGCGCTGGATATGGCGGAGTTAGCCGCAGAAAACGGGGCTACAGCGATCCTGCTCCCGGTCTCCAGCCGAAGGCAACTCAACGAGATGTCAGATGACCTGGCATCCCGGCTGATGGTCATCTACTATAAGGACCCACGGGACGCCCTCTTCAAGGTTNTTGGTGAGTAGGGCTACAAGGGCAAGAGCAACAGGTTGTCCCTGAATAAGTTTGATTATCCTGCTCCACCAATTCCCTCTCATGACCCACTGGATCGCCTCCTCGAACCGGGACAACGCAGAAATCGTCAGGAAAAAGCANATCTGGGGAGTACCCCGGCGGAACAGGTCTCTCATGGACCGGGTGAAGCCCGGCGATACCATCCTCCTGTACGTACGCCAGGAGAAAGCAGGCGACACACTCCTTCCCTCAGCGGTAACCGGAGCATACGAGGTCGTCTCCGAACCCTACGAAGACACAACACCCCTCTTCGTCACCCCGGAACACATGGGNGACGAGGTCTTCCCCTTCCGGATGAAGGTCAGGCCGGTGGCAGTCTTTNCCGAACCGCTCGAGTTCAAACCCCTGATCCCGGACCTCAAATTCATCACGAACAAAAGGATGTGGTCCGGCCACCTCCGCGTGGCGATGCGGACCATCCCGGAAGAGGACTACCACCTCATCCTCACGCGGGCCGGAGAGGAGGCATAACCGATGTCCGAGATCACCGGCGTCACCTTTCCGGTCCCCAAACCCCTCATGCCCCGGTTCTTTGCTGAAGGAAAGACCGTCTTCATCAAACCCGCCACCGCCTTCAAACACCTCAGGAGCGGCATGAAACTCGTCTTCTACCAGTCCCGGGAGGACACCGGCTACGTCGGGGAGGCGACGATCAAGCGGATCATCTTAAGCGACGANCCNTTCGCGTTCTTCGAGACCTTCGGCGACGCGGTCTTCCTCAACCGAGAGGAGGTCAGAGCCTACGTGGAGAATCAGGAGCGCTGGCAGGGGACCCGGGTCAGGAAAGAGAAGCCTGGAAAGAGAACCTGGNTGGCNCTCGAACTCGAGGATATCAGGGAGTACGAGGCAGTGAAGAAACCCGAGCGGTTCGTCCCGGTCGGGGGGAAGTATCTCCGAGAATAATTCCTGCATCCCTCCCGGTATGAAGGTCACCAGCATCGTCGCTTCCGGGGACCTCCACCACACCCGGTCCCTTTCGAACAGTTGCTGGAACTACTACACACGTGGACCTGGATGTCCCGCATCCCTACAATCTTTCTTTTCAGCAAGTGACAGCAGTTGCTGTCAATGTCACCCAGACTGAGGTCTCCTCAGCACCGGGCCAGGTGAACCTCGCCATCAAACGTGAACGACTGCTCCCAGCGGCTGACCATGACCCCCCGCCGTAGTCGTTCCAGTCACGCTGGCCTGCGGAGAAGAGAGGTGGTATCGAGGAGATGCGTCTCAAGACAATAGCAGACTGCTTGCACCTCTGCTGGGGTCGGTCCCCCTGTCGGTCCTGCCGCCGCCCGGAAAAATATATCGCCGGGACAAGCACGGCAGGGAATTCCTGTGGCAACACTGGACGAGATCGAAACGATGCGCGACAACCAGGACGTCGGCGGGCTGATCCGGGCGCTTGCCGACCCGAAAGCGAATGAACCGCTTGACCGTATGCGAAACGAGGATCCGGGCCCATCGGCCCGGGAGGCAGCCGCGACCGCGTACCGGTGGGTGGTCGGCCGCCTCGAGGCGGTCAAGGCGGGGCGGCGAACCTGAGCGGGATCAGGCGCCCCCCCTCTCCTCCCGGGTCCGGAAGATCTTGTAGATCTCCCCGGCGAGGAGGATCGGGAGCCCGAAGAGGGCGAGGACCCACCAGTCAGCGAGTGTCAGGGGCGCGGTTCCAAGGAAGATCTGGAAGACCGGGACGTAGACCACCAGCGCCTGGAGGACGAGGCTCCCGAGAATGGNGTAGAGCAGAGCCGGGTTTGAGAAGAACCCAATCCCGTGGAGCGGGAACCGAAACGACCGGAAGTTCAGGACGTTGTAGAGTTCAAAGACGANCAGCCCGGAAAAAACCATCGTCCGCGCCCGGTCGAGGTCAACGGCGTAGAGACCCGAGAAGATGTAGAGGGTGAGCAGCCCGATCCATGCCCCGAGGGCGAGGATGACCAGGAACATGCGTCCCGTGAGGATCGGCTCCCCGGGATCCCGCGGCCGCCGGCGCATGACATCCGGCTCGGCGGGCTCCAGACCGAGCGCAAGAGCGGTCAGACCGTCGGTGATCAGGTTGATCCAGAGGATCTGAACCGGGATGAGGATCAGCGGCAGTCCCAGGAGGAGCCCGCCGACGATCGCGACGATCTCCCCAACATTCGAAGAGAGGAGGTAGTGGGTGAACCGGGTGATGTTGTCGTACTCCCGTCGCCCCTCCTCGATCCCGGCGACGATGCTTGCGAAGTTATCGTCCACGAGGATCATGTCGCTTGACTCTTTTGCGACGTCAGTCCCCTTGATTCCCATCGCTATCCCGATGCTCGCCTTCTTCAGCGCCGGGGCGTCGTTGACCCCGTCGCCGGTCATCGCAATGACCGCCTGCTCCCGTGAGAGAACATCGATCACCCGGAGTTTGTGTTCGGCCGTGACCCGGGAGAGGATCTTCGTCGTCCGGAGCCTGGTCTCGAGTTCGTCGTCGGTCAGGGCCTCGAGTTCGGCCCCGGTCAGCGCCCCCTCGCTCGAGAGCCCGAGAGCCTGCGCGATGGCGTAGGCGGTGAGCGGGTTATCGCCGGTGATCATGATGACGTCGATCCCGGCGCTTCTGCAGAGCCTGATCGCCTCAGCCGCCTCGGGGCGCGGGGGGTCGAGGATCCCGGCAAACCCGAGGAAGACCAGATCCTCCTCCACCGCGTCCGCCGTCCGGGGAAGACCGGCCGGGAGCGGGCGGTATGCAGCCCCGAGCACCCGGAGTCCCTCTGAAGCGTAGCCAGCGATCTCCTGCCTGATGGTCCCGCGGAGGTCGTCGGTGAGCGCCACGACCGACCCATCCATGAAGACCCGCGACGACCGGTCAAGGAGCACCTCAGGCGCCCCTTTCACGTAAGCGACGTCCCCCTCCTCCTCATGGTAGATGATCGTCATCCGCTTCCTGGTGGAGTCAAACGAGAACTCGCCCACCGCCGCAGGGCACTCGTCCCGGGAGAGCCCGGCCTTCGCCGCCGCGACCACGAGTGCCCCCTCGGTCGGGGTCCCGAAGATCCGCCACCCCCCATCCCCATCGCGGGTCAGGGTCGCGTGGTTGCAGAGGAGCACCGCCCGCAGGAACTGCCAGAGCCCGGGGAAGTCCCTGGGGTCGACGGCCCGGCCGTCGAGAAGGAACTCTCCCTCGGGGGCATATCCGGTCCCGGTCACCGCCACGTCAAGACCGGCGGTCCTGACCCTGACAACCGCCATCTCGTTNCGGGTAAGGGTCCCNGTCTTGTCAGTGCAGATCACCGAGACCGCACCNAGGGTCTCAGACGCCGGGAGCCGCCTGATGAGACAGTTCTTCTGCATCAAGGTCTTGATCCCGATGGCAAGCGTCAGGGTCACGACCGCAGGGAGCCCCTCCGGGATCACCGCCACCGCGAGCGAGACCCCGACGAGGAACATCTCCAGGAGTTCGCGCTGCTGCAGGACCCCAACGACGACCGTGACCACCGCAATACCGAGAGCGATGACCCCGATGTCCCGGCCGAGGATAGCCATCTGCCGGGAGAGGGGGGTCGGCTCGGCCGTGACCGCTTGAGAGAGTCCCGCAATCTTGCCAAATTCCGTCTCCATGCCGGTGGCGACGACCACCCCTCGCCCCCGGCCGTTGACGACCGTCGTGCCGGCAAACACCATATTGCTCCGCTCGGCAAGAACAGTCCCGGATGGGAGCATTCCTGGCGCCTTATCGACCGGCGCAGACTCACCCGTCAGCGCCGCCTCGTCGACCTGGAGCGATGTCGCCTCGACGATCACAAGGTCAGCAGGCACCCGCTCCCCCATCTCAAGGACGACGATGTCCCCAGGCACGACCAGGGACGCATCGATCTCCTGTTGCTTCCCATCGCGGATGACCACGGCCCGCTGGACGAGCATCTTCTTGAGCGCCTCGATGGCCTCCCCGGCCTGCCACTCCTGGGAGTAACCAAGGAGGGCGTTTAAGATGACGATGATGAGAATGGCTGCGGCGTCCAGGAGCTCACCGACGAGAAACGAGACCGCCGCGGCTACGATGAGGATCGCGATGAGAATGCTCTCAAACTGCCGCAGGAAGACCTGGAGCCGGGTTTCTCGTGCCTCCTCCTGGAGGACGTTCTTTCCATAGCGTTCCAGCCGCTCCTCTGCCTCTTTCGTGGTCAGGCCGGCAGGACCGGTGCCGAGCTCCCGCAGGATCTCCTCGAGGGGGAGGGTCCACCAGTCAGGCGGTGAGGACATACCACCGATTCAGCCACCGCGCTATAAAAACCCAGAGCATCCACCCACCCGGTAACGTTATATCGGGCAAGGGTCTGGAGGAGATGGTGATGAGCAGAATAGCAGTCCTGATCACGGATATGTTTGAGGACATCGAGTACACAAAACCCGCCGAGGCGTTCCGGGAGGCCGGCCACGACCTCGTCCACGTCGGTCTCACCGCGGGCGAGACCGTGCGCGGGAAGGAGGGGACAGCGGTCACCATTGACCGGGCCGCTTCTGAAGTATCGGTGGATGAGTTTGATGCGCTCTTTATACCGGGCGGCTACTCGCCTGACAAACTCAGGGCCCACGACGCGCCCGTGGAGTTCGTGCGGCGGTTTGCGGAGAGCGACAAACCGGTCTTTATTATATGTCACGCCCCCCAGATCCTGATCACGGCGCAGGTTCTCAAGGGCAGAAAGATCACCGGCTGGAAGTCGATTGTCCAGGACGTCAGGAACGCCGGTGCGGAGTATATCAACCAGGAAGTGGTGATCGACGGCAACCTGGTTTCGAGCAGGAAACCTGAGGACATCCCGGCGTTCATCGCGGCGTCGCTTGAGAAACTCAGAGAGGTCGCGGTTGCGGTGCCAGGGTAAGGCGAGCGAGGGGTGCCAGCCCGTCCGCACAAACCCTTTTATCAGCGGCCCGCACCCATTCTTCCGGGATGAGACTCTCAGGATCAGTGTGGGGCAGGCTTGCGGTCATCGCCCTGATCATCGGGCTCTCGGTTCTCTTCTTCGCCATCGGAGCCGCGTATACCGACTTCTTCTACCTGGCACTCATCCTGGCCGCGTTCTGGTACCGCGAGCGTGCGGTGTACGCGGGAATCCTGCTCGCGATGCTCTACGCCGGCCTCGCCTACCCTCCCGGACCCGGGACCCTCGCGCGCGCAGGGTTCTTCATCGCCCTCACCTACCTCCTTGGCCACCTCTTCAATGCCGCGGGGAAGCAGCCAGAAACCCGGCACCTCCGTATCAGCGAACCCGCGCCGGCTGCGTGCGACCCTGATACGAGAAGGCTGATCGCTCACCTCTCGAGCCGGGACCCGGAAACCCGCTACCGGGCGGCCGCGTGCCTCGGTGATGCCCGGGAGCCGGCCGCGGTCGGGCCACTCGTGGCCCTCCTCGATGACCCGGAGAGCGGAGTGCGCTGGAAGGCGGCGGAGGCGCTCGGGAAATTGGGTTCTCCGGCCGTCGGGCCGCTCACTGAGTGCCTGAAGAACAGGAACGTGGACGTCAGGTGGATGGCCGCGGTCGCCCTTGGCGGTATTGCAGACCCGGCGGCGGTCCCTGCACTGCTGGAGACACTCAACGACGAAGACGATTATGTGAGGAGCAGGGCAGCCCTCGCACTCGCTGCCATCGGCAAACCCGCCGAGGAGGCGCTCATAGCCAGTCTCTCGACCGGGAACGAACGGGTCCGCGCGGGTGCAGCGCTGGCACTCGGGAGGATGGGAGGGGCAGGGGCCGTCGCTGCTCTCATTGATTCGCTCCGGGACCCGGACGAGGCTGTGCGGCAGCGGGCCGTGACCGCGCTCTGGGATATCGGGGAAGCTGCCATCCCCTCCCTGGTGGAGGCGCTCCGGACCGACGAGCAGGTTATCAGGCAGGGGGTGACCGCTGCTCTCGGCCAGATCGGCAAACCCGCCGTTCTCCCCCTGATCGCGGCGCTCCGCATCGACGAGGACCCGCGTGTCCGCGCGGGCGCAGCGCTGGCACTCGGGAGGATCGGCGACCCCGGATCGGTTGATGCCCTGATCGAGGCCCTGGACGACGAGCAGGAGGAGGTGCGGCTGGCTGCCAGGGAAGCGCTCAGGGTGAGTCATAAGACATAACATCGGGATCATGGGCTTTGAGCTGGGGGAGGAATCTGCCCTTTGGCGTGTCCCCATAGACTTTCACGACGCAAGCAGGGAGATTTATCTTGCGGGGTGAAGGGGCTCCGCTTTCAGAGAGATTGTAGAGAGTATATATTGGTGTATACCAAATGACATTTTGTATGTTCCAAGCCTACAAGTATCGGATGTATCCTTCAGAGGAGCAG
>JGI24710J26742_10005020_pt1 | contig 10632 bp, 8 predicted proteins | sample BioPla2DNA2_FD_26742 | JGI IMG/M metagenome (IMG submission 26742) | reverse complement strand
TGTAAAAAGCGACGGAGCGATTCTATTAAAAGTAAACCCGGAACTCTCTATCAGATACGACGGCGATGGCATGGTCACCGAAATAAAGGCAAAAAACAGCGATGGCAAAGTCATACTTGACAATTACGGCGACTATGTCGGGAAGGACACAAAAACCGCTATAATAGAGCTTGTCGGCAAAATCAATGAAGCAGGTTATTTTGCGGAGTCAGAGGCTGTAAATGTCAGAGAAGTCGTTCTCGAGTTTGAAGAAGGATCCAAAATACCGAATATGACTTTTTCTAATGAGATATCGGAAGGAGTAAAGTCAAAAATCAGGTAGCTCATTTAGGTTCCGATGTAAAGGCATTTTAAAGCCAGTTTGATTCGGATAGCATCTATGATTAAAACTAAGACGGTTTCAGCAATTACAACGACAAACTTGATATAATGGATACCGACTATGACGACGGCAATTCCGATTATGATGACGGGAACTCCGACTACGACGACTAATAAACCCGATGACAATTTAAAGGGGAGAGCAAATGCGCCACGAGGATAAATTTGAAATAAACCGTTTTGATTACCATATCCTGAAAAACAGGCTCGACAATTTGTTTCCCCTTGATGCCAACTCCGGCGCATACGGTTATTACCGTGTGCGCAGTATCTATTTTGACAACATCTACGATAAAGCTCTTAGAGAAAAGTTGGACGGCGTGAGCCGTCGTGAAAAATTTCGAATCAGATTGTACAACTATGACCCATCCTTTATTAAGTTGGAAAAAAAGGTCAAGATTGCGGGACTCGGAAGAAAGGAGACCGCCGCGATTACCGCTAATCAGGTGGAAAAGATATTGTATGGCGATGTAGAATGGATGGCGGTTTCAAACAACCATCTTATCGGTGAGTTTTATTCAAAAATCATACTGCACCAATTGAAGCCTTCGACTATCGTCGACTACAGACGGGAAGCATATACATTTGTGCCGGGAAACGTCAGGATAACACTTGACAGCGATATCAGAACCGCTTTTGGAAATACCGAATTTTTGAATTTCGATATCCCGCTGGTAAAATCTGACAACTCAAGTTATGCCGTTTTGGAGGTCAAGTACGATGAGTTTATTCCCGATATCGTACGTCTTGCAGTCGGGCTCGATTCGAGGCGGAGGGGCGCCTATTCAAAATATGCTTTATCGAGAAGATACGATTAATTAAACTACAGGGGGGAGTTATGACATTCAACGACATTTTTAAATCAAGCTTTTTGGAAAAGGTGGGCGGCATATATCCTATAGATATGTTGTTGGCCCTGTTTCTGTCATTCGTGCTCGGTCTTTTCATACTATTTGTCTATAAAAAGACCTATAAGGGAGTTATGTATTCTTCCGGTTTCGGCATATCTCTTATCGCCCTTGCAATGATAACATCTCTGGTAATACTCGCGGTGACAAGCAACATTGTGCTGTCGCTCGGAATGGTGGGCGCTCTGTCGATTGTAAGATTCAGGGCTGCGATAAAAGAACCGACCGATATAGCCTTTCTCTTTTGGAGCATTTCAGTGGGTATTGTCACGGCGGCAGGTCTGATCCCTCTTGCATTTTTCGGGAGTCTGTTTATCGGTATCATTATTCTCATATTCAGCAGCCGCAATTTCAGCGATACCTCTTATATCCTTGTGGTTCGTTGCAGTAACAGTTCTGCAGAAGAAGAATTGAAAAAATTTATTGACAATAATGTCAGCAAATCCGTACTCAAAAGCAAAACCGTCAGCCGGGATATGGCGGAATTCAATTATGAAGTGCGTCTAAAAAACGGAGAGTCTTCATTTGTAAACCGATTGTTCGATATCGAAGGGGTAAATCACGCCGTGCTTGTCAGTTATAACGGAGATTACCTGAGTTAGGTACTGTTCATGCTCAATTCAAAACACATAGACAAAATCATAATCTCAATAGTCTTTATATCCGTATTCATTGTTTTTGCTTTTATCAACGGAGAATCCTTCGGTTTAAAAAAGTCGACATCAAATCCTCCCTACGCCAACAGACTTTTCAATGACGGGATTGTTCATGAGTTGGATATACAAATTGATAAAGAAGTTTGGGAATCGCTGCTTAAAAACGCAAAAGACAAGGAGTATGTGTGTGTCGACGTTACAATCGACAACGAGGTCTTTCAGAATGTCGGGCTTAGGGTTAAGGGCAACAATTCCCTGGCTCAAATACAAAAATACGGTTCAAAGCGTTTCGGATTTAAAATCGAGTTCGACCATTTCGATAAAAACCTGACATATCACGGATTGGACAAGGTATCCCTGAACAGTTCCTTTCAGGACAACAGCTTTCTCAAGGAATACATGACCTATAAAATGATGGCTCACCTCGAGGTTCCCTCCTCTCTCTGCAGCTATGTCTTCATAACCGTAAACGGTGAGGATTGGGGGCTTTATGTTGCAATTGAAGAGGTTGAAAACGCTTTTGCAAAGAGAAACTTCGGAATTGATTACGGCCAATTATATAAACCCGACTACAGGCGTCTTAAGGACGAAAATACCGATGTAGCCCTGATTTATACCGGAGATGACTTTGCAAATTACGACAACATCTTCAGAAAAGCGAGGTTTAAGCCAAGCGATGAAGATAAAAGACGTCTTATAAAGTCGCTTGAAATTTTATCCGTCGGCGAAGATCTTGAAAAAATAATCGATATGGACAACCTGCTTCGATATTTTACGGTGCAGAGTTTTGTGGCAAACTTCGACAGCTACTTGGGACAAACAGGCCATAACTATTTTCTCTACGAAAAAGACGGTATGTTGACGATGATTCCATGGGATTACAATCTCGCTTACGGAACCTATGCCCTGGGTATGACTGATCCCGTAAACGACCCGACACTCTTTGTAAATCTTCCCATAGACAGTCCCGCCCTCGGGGATGTGCTGGACAAAAGGCCTATGTTTTCCAACGTCATGGCAAACCCCGCCTATAAAGAAAAGTACCATAATATTTACGAAGACTTTATTTCAAATTTTTTCGATTCGGGTTGCTTCGTTAAAGAAACCGCTAAAACCGCAAAGATGATTTCTCCCTATGTTATGAAGGATAAGACAAAATTCTGTAGCCACGAAGATTTTCTGCTGGCAGTGGATACATTTCAGGAATTCTGTCTTTTGAGGGCAAAGAGCGTTTCCGGACAACTGAGAGGTGATATCCCCTCCCATTTTTCACAGCCCGGATACAGCAGAGAAAATTATATCGATGCTTCTCATATATCCATCAACGACCTTGGAGACTTTGAAGATATGAGAAATCTGAAATTATTGTACCCCGACATGGAATAACTCATCGACGGTATTTAGAATTCCCGCATCATCCGCAAATATACAGCTTAAAACCAAATAGAACGGCGTCAAACCGTTCTGTTTGTTATTTTGCCCTAATCTATTTTATTGAACTGAATGAGAAATAATTGTATTATTATCTTTAATCGGTTTTTTAAAAGGGGTCATGTTATGTATATAAAAGATCTTTTGTCTAAAAAAAGACCTACCGTGTCGCTTGAACTGTTTCCGCCGAAAAAGGGAGATACCCTGGAAAAGTCCTATGAAGTCATCTCAAAATCGGTGGCTTTAAAACCTGATTTTATTAGCGTCACATACGGAGCCGGGGGAAGCAATAACAAAAACACTTTGGAGATGGCCGATTACATCATCAAAGAAGGAGCCGTTCCGCTTGTTCATCTCACATGCGTCGGGGTAAACGAGGAGATGATAATATCGGAACTCACCCAACAGAAAAAAATCGGCGTTAAAAATATACTTGCACTGAGAGGAGATCTTAAGGACGGTATACCGATTCCCGAAGATGCAAAATTCAGATTTGCGAGCGATCTCGTGGAAGAGATATTGGATTTCGGCGGTTTTTGTGTCGGAGGCGCGTGTTATGCCGAAGGTCATATTGAAAGTGCGAACCTGGACGAGGATATCGAAAATCTTAAAAAGAAAGTCGATGCAGGTTGTTCTTTTTTGACTACGCAGATGTTTTTTGACAACTCCGTTTTATACAAGTTTCTGTACAAAATCCGTGAAGCAGGCATAACCATACCCGTTCTTGCGGGGATAATGCCGGTTACAAACGGAAAACAGATTAAGAGGATTTTGGAGTTGAGCGGCGCGTCGCTCCCTCCGAGGTTTAAAAATATCGTTGACAAATTCGGTCATGACCGAAACGCGATGGAACAGGCCGGAGTGGCTTATGCCACGGAGCAGATTATCGACCTCATCGCAAACGGGGTAAACGGCGTCCACATATATACGATGAATAAACCCGATATTGCCGAGGGCATTTTGAATAATCTTTCGTACATCATTGAGGTATAATTTGGATTCGGTTGATTATCAGGAAATAAAAAGGATGATAGGCTACCGTTCAAATACGGTGGAAGATAAAACGGACAGTCTGATAAGGGAATGCTGGCAGGATGTAAATGAGACTTCCCGATTTCGGCATGTTGAAAAAGTATTTCCCCTCACCGCAATCGAGGGGGGTATTTTATTAGGTGAAAGCAGATTTTACAGTAAAGATCTTTCAAATCACCTCAACTTGAGTGAATCCGTAATGTTATACGCCGCAACTCTCGGTCTGGAAGTTGACCGTCTGATTTCCAAGAGCTCGCATGTTTCGATGGCAAAAGCGGTAGTGCTCCAGGCTTCTGCAACCGTTCTTTTGGAAAAGCTGTCGGACAAAGCAATAGATGATATTACGGGTCAAAAAAATAAAACGACGAGATTTTCACCCGGTTACGGCGATTTGTCGCTCGAGTACCAGGATGAAATAATTAATATTCTCGATGCAAAAAAGAGAATCGGTTTATACTCGACCGATTATCATATTTTGATTCCGTCTAAATCCATAACTTCATTTTCCGGCTTGGGAGGGCAATGCGCCGAGACCGGAAAAAAGTGTGCGGGCTGCAGTATGACGGAATGTCCATATAGATTGAAAGGCGGGGCATAATGCTCAATATTTCAAATCTGCTTAAAAATTCAAAACGGCCATTGTTTTTTGATGGTGCAATGGGAACCGAAATGCAGAAAAAGGGACTCAAAGTAGGTGATTTCCCCGATTTCTTCAGTATACATAATCCCGAAGCGGTGACGGATACCCACAGAGCGTACATAAACTCCGGTTGTGATTTTCTGACTTCCAACACATTCGGTGTCGCTCCCATTGCCATAAAGTACGGTATTCAGGAGGCAATAAAAGTTGTTGAAGCCTCCATGGGATGCATGAAAGAAGCAATACTTGCGGAAAACCCCGACAGAACGATAATTAAAGTTCTCGATCTGGGGCCTACCGGAAAGTTGCTTTATCCTTTTGGCGATTTAAAATTTGATGATGCAGCTGAAATATATTCGCATCTCGCGAAAAAGGGAGAGGAACTCGGAGCGGATGTTATCCTTATTGAAACCATGAACGACAGTTACGAACTCAAAGCCGCCGTTTTGGGCGTAAAGGAAGGTTGTTCGTTGCCTGTTTTCTCCACCTTTACCGTTGACGCTTCCGGCAGGCTGCTCACGGGCGGAAACATCGATTCCGTCGTGGCGCTTCTTGAGGGAATGGGGGTTTTAGCACTCGGAATTAACTGCGGGGAAGATCCCTATGAGTTGGCAGCTCATGTCGATAGAATAAAACGGATTTCATCTCTTCCGATAATAGTCCAACCGAATGCGGGGCTTCCCGATATGTTCGGCAAACCCGGGGATGAATATATTTCACCCGAAAAATTTTCCGACCTTATGGGTTCATTTTTGGATATCGGTGTTCATATAGTCGGCGGGTGTTGCGGTTCCACACCGCTTCATATAAAGACGGTTACCGAAAGATTTTATGACAGGGAATTCCCTGAAATCGTCGAAAAGGAATTCACTGCCGTGTCAAATTACAGCCACGCCGTCTATTTGAAAGACCGGACGCTTGCAATAGGCGAAAGAATAAATCCCACGGGCAAGCCGAGATTGAAACGCGCCATCATGGATGAGGACTTTGATTATGCGATAAAAGAAGCTCAGGATCAGATAGATGCCGGAGCCGAGATTCTTGACGTAAATGTCGGCGTACTGGGAATTGACGAGGTCGGCATGCTCACCTTAATGGTCAACAAAATATCTTCCGCCGCCGATGTTCCGATTCAAATAGACACCTCCAATACCGATGCAATGGCGGTTGCAATGAGATACTATAACGGCAAGCCTCTGGTCAATTCGGTAAACGGAAAAAAAGAGAGTATGGAGGCCGTCTTCCCTCTCCTGAAAAAGTACGGGGGCGTAGTTGTCGCTCTGACGCTTGACGAAAGGGGAATACCCGAAACAGCGGAAGAAAGATTTGAAATTGCAAAGAAAATTATAAATACTGCGGAAAAGTACGAGATAAAGAAAAATAACATTATTTTCGATCCTCTGACGCTCGCCGTCAGTTCGGACAGCAAAAGTGCCGAAGTAACGCTGAAAGCAATAAAGCTGATAAAAGAAAATTTGAAGGCGAAGACGGTTCTCGGCATTTCCAACATCTCCTTCGGTCTGCCGTCGCGCGAAATGCTGAACGCCTCCTTTCTCAGCATGGCAATCTCGGCGGGGCTGGATGCGGTGATTTTAAATCCTCTCTCCAAACTCGTCATGGGCAGTCTGCATTCGTCAAATGCTCTCTGCGGAAATGATGAAGGATTTTCAGACTATATTTCCGCACTTGCAGATGAGCCGAAGGAAGCCGTAAAAACCGAAAAATCCGATGAGTCTCTGACATTAAAAAAAGCTGTAATCTCCGGAATGGCAGAAAAATCCGCCAAAATCACAAAAGAACTCTTAACAGATAATGAGCCTATGTCGATAGTCGATAACCACCTCATACCCGCGCTCGACGAAGTGGGCATCGGCTTTGAGCTCGGGAAGGTCTATCTTCCTCAGCTGTTAATGAGTGCGGAAGCGGTAAAAGCCTCATTTGAAATAATCAAGAAATCATTTTCCAAACAACAAGGAAAGACAAGAGGCAGGGTTGTTGTGGCCACGGTGGAAGGAGATATCCACGATATCGGAAAGAATATTGTAAAATCAATGCTCGAAAACTACATGTTTGACGTCGTGGATTTGGGAAAGGATGTTCCGGCAGAGGTGGTGCTTGAGTCGACTCTTAAGGAAAGCACAAAGCTTGTTGGACTGTCCGCGCTTATGACCACAACGGTTCCCAATATGGAAAAAACCGTCAGATTGATAAAAAGCCGGCTGCCTGAATGTAAAGTTATGGTTGGAGGCGCTGTTTTGACAAAAGAAATTGCAAAGAAAATCGGAGCCGATATGTATGCACGCGATGCCATGGCGTCGGTAAGGTATGCCATGGAGATATACGGTTAAAATCAATTAATGTTCTTGGGGGTTATCAATGAATCAAAATGAATACGGATTTGACACTAAAGCACTGCACGCGGGTTTTGTTCCTGATAAAAAAACCGGTTCATATGCCGTGCCGATTTATCAAACTACCGCATACCGATATGAGTCGACCGACGATGTGGCGGCAGAAATGATGTTGGAAAAACCCGGCTACATATATACGCGACTGGGAAACCCCACAACCGAAGTCCTCGAAAACAGAATTACCGCTCTGGAATCGGGAGCGGGCACTGTTTGCTTTTCATCGGGAATGGCGGCTGTTATGGCGGCAGTACAGAACATAGCCGAATCGGGAAGCGAAATAATATCTTCAAATACTCTTTACGGCGGAACACATACTCTTTTCTTCCAAAGATTCCAAAAGCGTTACGGCATAAAGGTTGTTCCGGTGGATCAGGAAAATTTTTCCGAGATTGAAGAAGCCATAAATGAAAAGACCCGATGCATCTACATCGAATCATTAGGAAACCCCACACTCAATATTCCTGATTTTTCCGCAATAACCTCCATAGCCCATAAGCATGGACTGCCGGTTATTCTCGACAATACTTTTACCACCCCCTATTTGTTTAACGCAAAGGAACACGGCATAGATATCGTCGTTCATTCTTTGACCAAGTACATGGGCGGTCACGGAAACAGCATGGGAGGCTCGGTTACCGATCTCGGCACCTTTGACTTTAAAGGAAATCCGAGATTTGAGGAGATGAACACACCGGACGACAGCTATCACGGAATCGTCTATGCCGATTTGGGGCAAATGGGGTATACGACAAAGCTGAGAGCGGCAATTCTTCGGGACACCGGTTCCTGTCTTTCCCCCTTCAACTCATTTTTACTGCTTCTCGGAATAGAGACGCTCGGACTCAGGATGGAAAGGCACTCTTCAAGCGCTTTAAAACTTGCGGAATACCTGAATTCGCATGAGGCGATTTCATGGGTAAAATATCCCGGTTTAAAAGGTGATGCATTTTATGAACGCGGTAAAAAGTACCTTAACGGCGGAGCCGGCGGCGTTCTCTCTTTCGGTATTAAAGGCGGTTATAAATCTGCCTGTTCATTTATAAATTCTCTCGAACTGGCATCCCTTGTTGTAAATGTGGCCGATTCGAGATCGATAGTTTTACATCCGGCATCAACCACACATTCCCAGCTTTCAGAAGAGGATATGATTACTGCCGGAATCGACCCGGGATTGGTGCGTTTTTCCGTAGGATTGGAAAATGCGGAAGATATTATAGCCGATATAGAACGTTCTTTGGACATTTCACAAAAGCTGTGATATATTGCGTTTCTGAATAATATTATTGAATTTTGGAGGACATATGCCGGTAAAAATACCTTCCGGACTCCCCGCCTACGATATTCTCGCAAAAGAGAACATCTTCGTTATGGATCAAAACAGGGCCGAAACTCAAGATATAAGGCCTCTTGACATTGCGCTCTTAAATCTCATGCCTACAAAAAAGGCGACTGAAACCCAACTCATGAGGTTACTCGGGAACTCTCCCCTGCAGGTCAATATGACATTGATAACTACGGCAAGCTACAGTCCGAGGAACGTGGAAAAAGAGTACCTTGACGCTTTCTACAAGACTTTTGACGAATTGAAGCATAGGCAGTTTGACGGTCTGGTAGTAACGGGGGCGCCTATTGAACACCTCGAGTTTGAGGATGTAATCTATTGGAAGGAACTCGTGGAAATTATGGACTGGGCAAAGGAAAATGTCTATTCCACCTTCTTTATATGTTGGGGAGCGCAGGCGGCACTCTACCATTATTACGGAGTGAAGAAAGTCCCGTTAAAGAAGAAGTTGTTCGGGGTTTTTCCTCACAAGGTTTTGGACCCCTTCAACAAACTGATGAGAGGATTTGATGATATTTTTTACGCTCCTCACAGCAGGCATACAACGGTTACGTTGGAAAGCGTCTCGGCTGTACCCGAACTCGATATTCTCTCGGTATCCGATGAGGCGGGATTTTATCTTGCCGCAAGCAAAGATTCCCGAAGCGTGTTTTCCACAGGGCACAGCGAATATGACGCACTCACTCTTGATACCGAGTATAAAAGAGACCTCAATCTCGGATTGAAAATCGAAATTCCTAAAAATTACTATCCGGATGACAATCCCGAAAAAATGCCGGCGGTAACCTGGAGGTCGCACGCCAACATACTCTATACAAACTGGCTCAATTACTTCGTCTATCAGGAGACGCCTTACGACATTTCAAGGATAAAACATTTATAACGACATATAAAAAGCAAAAAAGGGGCGGTAGATACCGCCCCTTTTGTCTAAAATTCTTTATTTTTTATTTCTCTCTTTAGATTCTCAATAAACACGTCGAGTTTTTCCGCGCCAAGGTCCCCTTCTTTTCTCGATCTCAGTGAGATTGTCCCGTCTTCCATTTCCTTCTGTCCGACAATCAACATATAAGGCACCTTTTGTAACTGGGCCTGCCTGATTTTATATCCCATCTTTTCATCTCTGAAATCGCATTCCGCCCTTACCCCGTTTTTTACCAATTCCTTTTCAACCTCGGCGGCATATTCTCTATGCTTTTCTGAAATCGGGATGACAACCGCCTGAACCGGGGAAATCCACACCGGGAAAGCCCCTGCGAAGTGTTCTATGAGTATTGCAATAAACCGTTCGATGGCTCCCAATATAACCCTGTGAATCATAATGGGGCGATGTCTTTCTCCGTCCGGACCTATATATTCGGTTTCAAACCTCTCCGGAAGCTGGTAGTCCAGCTGAATAGTCGCACATTGCCAGCTCCTGCCCAGACTGTCCCGGATATGAAAGTCTATTTTGGGACCGTAGAACGCCCCGTCGCCTTCATTGATTCTGTATTTTTTACCGCTCTTTTTCAGTGCATTTTCCAAAGCGGCCTCCGCCATATTCCACTGTTCTATTTCTCCGAGGAAATTTTCAGGTCTGGTCGACAATTCGAGGTCGTATTCCAATCCGAAATAACCGTAGATTCTGTCAACCAGGCCGATAACATTAAATATCTCGTCCTCTATCTGATCTTCGGTCATAAATATATGAGCATCGTCCTGTGTAAACGCCCTCACCCTCATCAGACCGTGAAGCGCTCCCGACAGTTCGTGGCGGTGGACGAGTCCGAGCTCGCATATCCTTTTCGGCAGGTCTCTGTAACTCGTCATCGTTTTATTGTATACCAAAAGC
>JGI24710J26742_10005017_pt1 | contig 10633 bp, 9 predicted proteins | sample BioPla2DNA2_FD_26742 | JGI IMG/M metagenome (IMG submission 26742) | reverse complement strand
ACAACCGTTTTGTTTGACAACAACTATGAACTACTCCATGACCGTATTGACATTAAGGCAATCAGCCCGATTACTGACAAAGAATATCAGGTTGGCGGATCAACAGCACTTCTTGATGCGATCGGCAGAACGATTCACAAAATCGGTAATGCGCAAAAGCACACCGCCGAGGATTACCGCGCCGATAAGGTAATGTTCGTAATTATCACAGATGGTGAGGAAAACTCCAGCCGCGAATATACTGCCGAAAAGGTCAAAGCACAAATTGAACACCAAAAAGAAATGTATGGCTGGGAGTTTGTCTTCCTTGGGGCTAATATCGATGCGGTTCAGACCGCCGGAAGATATGGAATTGATCCTGACAGAGCAATTGACTACCTTGCTGACAGCAAAGGTACGGAACTGAACTTTAAGGTAATGGCAAGTGCTGTGGCGACATTCCGTGAGTCGGGAACGGTTGACGAGACCTGTTTTGAAGAAATCCGCAAAGATATGAAGCGGCGAGGAGGGCAGGCCTCCCCGTAACTTGATTTGATGCCATATCGCCAGGAGCTTGGCACGCTTTATATTTTACAGGGAGGCTTTTCCTTTTCCAAAGTTCATTTTTGTTTATTACAGAATACTAGCAATGACATTTGTAAGGGTGTCATTGCGAGCGGAACGCAGTGGAGCGTGGCAATCTCCTAATACATTCTTTTATAGTATTCATCCAGCGCGCGCTTCATACCGAAGGGCTCCCGGGTGGTCTTTATGGAAGACACCATCATCTCCACCCATTTGCTCCGGTCTTCATAATAGGTTGGGATAACCTCATTGACCAGACAGGCTTTGAGCGCCTTCAGGTCGTGCATGTCGGCTTTTTCGATATTATCACTTTGATATCCGTCCCCGAACTGCCATCCATTAACACCGTGGTCGCATGCCTCAGGCCACCAGCCATCCAGTGTGGATACATTGAGTACACCGTTCATGGCTGCCTTCATCCCCGATGTACCCGATGCCTCCTGGGGACGCCTGGGGTTGTTGAGCCAGATATCGGCACCCCTTGTCATCATGCGACCGATCTCCATGTCGTAATTCTCAAGAAATACGATGCTGTCCGGGTATTGCCGGGCCATCCCGGTAATTCCGGTGATAATACCCTTTCCGGTATCATCAAGGGGATGGGCTTTGCCCGAATAAACAATCTGCAGCTTCCTCCCCCTGAGCAAAGGCTCTATAAAATCCGGATCCGAAAGAAGCAGCCCGGATCTTTTATAGGGAGCGGCACGACGCGCAAAGCCGATCAGCAGAACATCCCTGTTAAGCTTGATCCCGGTGCGTTTTTCAATGAAAGCAATGAGAGCATCCTTGTTATGCATATGCCTGTTCCAGAGCTCTTCCTCTGCCGCCTTTGTTCCATTATATTCCTCGGCGAGCTCCAGCATCTTACGGTCTACCCAGGTTGGGATATGAATTCCGTTCGTGATACCGATGATTTCGCACCTGCCCTTAACCTTCTTCCACATCTTCTGGGCAGTTATCCGGTGCAGATCTGAAACCGCATTTGAGACACGGGACAGACGAAGGGCTCCGGCCGTCATGTTGAAGGGATCCCCGCCGATAGCTTTGAGCTGCCTTTTGGTCATGTTTAGATTGGCGCCCATATAGATAAGCCTGTCAATGGGGTGCTGCTCATTCCCTTCAGGAACAGGTGTATGGGTGGTGAAAACCACTTCTTTCCGCGTTTCCTGCAAGGCCTCACGGAAGCGCATTCCACGGGACAGTTTTTCCCTTATAAGCTCAAATCCTGCAAACAGCGCATGACCCTCATTGAAATGGTACATCGAAGGATTGAGCCCCAGAGCCCGGATGGCACGTACTCCTCCGATACCCAGAACCATTTCCTGTGCCACCCTCTCCTCACCAAACCATCCGTAAAGCTGTCCTGTTATCCAGCGAGCCTCTCCGTCATTCCCTTCGATGTCGGTATCCAGCAAATACAGATTGTCCACTCCATGGGCACGGTAGCGCCATACCTTTATTTTTACGTCTCTTTTTTTGATGCACACCGATACGGTGACCCCGGTATCCTCAAGGAATGGGTAAACCCTGTTTTTGTAGGCGTCATAGGGCATGCCTGTCTCCTGGTCTATTAACTGTTCCCCATAGCCCTGTTTCCAGAGGATGCCTATCCCGACAATGGGATAACCCTGGTCGCAGGCCTCTTTCATATAGTCGCCAGCAAGTATGCCAAGTCCACCTGCATAAAGCTTTACATTGTTTTCAATGCCATACTCCATACAGAAATAAGCTACACTTTTGCGATTATCCATATTCCGCAGCTCCTCTCGCTAGAATGACCCTGTTTTTCAGTTCAGTCATCAACCGAATATTATTCTATTTTTACACACTCTTCAATAAATCATAACAGAAAATGTCCATGATAGCAGTGAGCTTTGCCGGCAATACAGGTTCCCGGTAACTGTTTTTAATGGGCAGACATGAGAATACATTGGCTATCTTGAGCCCTACATCTGATCAGCACGAGCATGGAATCATAAAATGAAATATGCCGGCTACCACGCCGGCGACAATGCTTATAGTCTTTAACTACACTACAATCTCTCCCGATCTTAAGCTGACATAAACAAGCCAATATCCTCCCAGATCCCGGGTATCGCTGCCGGTAACCGGCACCCATCTGCAAGCCGTCTCGAAAGGCCGGTTGTCATTTTCATCCCTGGCGGGAATACCGATAACAAAGAAGTTTGAGAAGTTTTCACCTTTGTAAAGACCTGCAAGGATATGCTTATACCTGAAAAGTCCCACAAGAATCTTGGGATTGGCAAACACAGGAACATTGATGCCCGACATGTACATGATATTGCTGAGCTTTGCCAGATCATTGACCTGATACCAGGTATAATCAGGGTTTCCCCTCTTGAAGGGCTGACTGGCTTCAAAATTGTTTTTGATAAGTGTTTCAAGCTTGTCAATATCGCATTTTATAAGGCCGGCTCCCCCTGTGGCGGATTCCTTCCGTCCGGGTTTCGGATCGGGCTCGGATTGTCCGGCAGGACCGTGCTCCTCACTCTTATCTTGCTCAGACCTGGTTTTTTCCTGTCCCTTCCTGGCAGCATCAGACACCTTTTCGGCCTGCTTTTTGGGCGCTTTTTTATGTATGATCTGGCGCAGGCTCTCATCCCATTTCAAGGACTTTTCAAAACTTGCGAACAGGGGAATCCACATCTTGTCCTTGCTCTCTGCAGTAATGGCCGCATATTTGACCAGTTCCGGCCTGGTATTATAGGACTTGAGGGTACCAGGATCAATCTCCAGGCTTCCCTGCATGCTGGGAAAGGAAGCACTGACATCTCCGGCGGGTATGGACACCAGCCCGTCACCTTGTGAAAAGATGAGATATAGCATGTACCTGAAAGGTCCCTGCTTTAAACCCTTAACGTGGAGGGAGGCGACTATGCGCCCTTCCCATGAATCCAGCCTCACAAAGGCCTCAGGTGAAGTGCCCATTCCAAAGCCTCCATCAAGTTCCTCCATGATTGCATATTTCCTTGCGAAGCCGGGCAATGTCTGCATATAACCACCACAAACATCATTTTTATATGAATTATACGCATGTACCAGGAAAGATATTACTTAATCGTGGGTTGCAGCGGCAATATGCAGTGGAGGTATTGCCCTTATCTTCGGGCAATACCTCCTGATTGTCTCTACCTGCGTGCTTTTCTTTTAGCTTCCTCGCCAAATTCTTCGGCGTTGCGGAATGCCTCATATTCATTCTCGCCCAGCTGATCATTCTCAGCCGGTACATCGTTGCTTTTGTTGATCCTTCCGGTCAATTTCTTGTCTGCCATTCTTATTCACCATTCCTTGCAAAATCGTACCGGTACGTTAATTGACTTTGTCGACGCTATTATTATCATCCGATTCGCCTGTTTTATAACGGCGTTTTTTTACATAATTGATCTGCCAGATAAATAAATTGCTCCACCGACAAGGTCTCTGCACGGGAGTTTTCTGAAAGGCTCATCCCGATTAGTACCTCTCTGAGCCGCTCCTTCCCGCCCTCAAGCCAGGGCTGCTTCCCAAGGGAGTTAAGCAGCGTCTTCCTCCGCTGGCTGAAGGATGCCCTGATCACTCTGAATAAAAACTCCCTGCTCAGGTCCGCGGGTTGGCTCAAACTGCGTTTTTTCAGCTTGACCACCGCAGAGTCCACATCAGGCTTTGGAATAAAGCAGTTTCTGGATACATAAAAGGAGAGTTTGGGCTCGGCATAGTAACGGACTGCCACTGAGAGGGCACTGTAATCCTTTGTGCCGGGCATTGCCACTATCCTGTTGACAACCTCCTTTTGTACCATGAACACCAACAGATGCCAGGGTATCCCAGACTCCAGCAGGCCCATGATAATGGGAGTGGTAATGTAATAGGGAAGATTTGAAACCACTTTCAGGGATCCGTCCCAGTCTGCTGTAAGCTCCCACAGATCGGTTTGCATAATGTCGGCATGTATCACCTGAACATTCCCATAGTCCCCAAGGGTTTCTGACAGAGGCGCCAAAAGATGTCGGTCAATCTCCACTGCAATGACCTTACCAGCCTTTTCAGCCAGTTGGGCAGTGAGAGCTCCTATTCCCGGACCTATCTCCAGCACCAGATCATTTTTATCCACTTCGGCTGTTTCCACAATTTTTCTTATAATATTGACATCGGTCAGAAAATTCTGACCAAGGGACTTGGTGAGCCGCAGCCCATATTTGNTCAGTATTTCGTTTGTGTTGATCAAGGATCATCTTCCCTTCCTATAGATGCGAGAGGTGAGATATAAGAGGTTGGAGGCTGTCTCACATCCTACCCCACACCTCTCAGATCGGGCATATTATAGAAACAGGGTTTACATAGATTGTAAACCCTAATCAATTCAAATATGCCCATCTGCCTATTCACAGGGGTTATAGTTTTGCTTCCATCGGTCATCATCCTGTTCGTTCAGGACATAAACCACAACTTTGCGTACTCCCCAGCGTCTTACCTCTTCGGTGGTGTTAAAGAACAGGTCGATCAGGTCGCCTTTAATAGCACTTCCTATGTCTCCGGCTATTGCAAATCCATAATCAGGAGCCGGCCCAGGTATCTCCACATAGAGCTTCGAACCCAATGGTATCACTTTCGGGTCAACAGCTATAATACCAGTGCGTGCCGTCATTCCTGTATAGGTTATGCCGTATCCTGGATCACCGGGATTCTTTCCGCAATCCTCAAAGGAGTTGGTATAGGCTGTAGCCCGCATGTTCAGAACTTTAGAGTAACGAACTCTGTCCCCTCTTGAGGTTATGAAGTTAGGCACTGTTCCATACTCAACAATCCTGCTCACAGGTTCCTTGACAACGGTTTCGCCAACAAATTCCCGGCTTACATGGTTTCCGTCTTCATAGGTAATCTTATATCTTTTTTCCCTGATACCGTTTTCTCCCTCTACCACGATCTCAGATTCGCCTTCGTTCATGGTATTGTTGGGCCGCTCAAGAACATGATAGGGAATCTGCTCTTCCTCGGTGANAAATTTTTCTTCAACCCTGACAACCCTTATCTCCATCTCTTCTACCAACGGGTCGGTTGGCGAGACACCTTCGTATCTGTCCAGAGGACCCAGGATAATTCCATTATCCTGTAGTAGTTNCTCCACCGTATCCCTGTAGGACATCACCGTTCTGGTTTCCCCGTCAACTGTAAGGGTCACCGGAATCGCTCTTTTTATGGTCACCTCATTGGGTGAATCCAGCTTCAGGGGCGTGTCCATTGCAACACTTATATAATCATGCTCCCCTACTGCTATCCCCACCTGATCAAGGGCTTGACCTACGTTTGCACCCATAGTCCTTACGGCTATTGATTTACCGTTATCAATTATGTTAATCTCTTTGCTAAGTCTTCCGTGTAAAATAACGCCTGCTACAACAGCCAATGCCACTACGAGGAGCAGTAGAGCCATCCGCTTGATGGGAAGGGCACGCCTGATATATTGCAGGTATAAACCGCTCATTCATAGCATCCTTTCCTTGTTTTATTGTTGCATTGCAGCCCGGTAGGAAAACTTAAATTCCTTATTCCCCTAACATTTCCAGTCGGAAAATATGCTATCGTTGCTTTTGACTGCAAAGCCCAATTATTNTATAACAGGCATATGTATATTGTCAAGGTCTGCCAGTCCGCCAACGCCTTCATGACACAGCGACCGGTTAGTTGTTGGCTTTCGTAACGGTTTTTATTTCCCACTTCTGGTCTTCGTGGCTGAACAGAAAGAGCATCCGAAGCCGACTGGATCCCTGTATCCAATCTGAAATCTCACCGGCATGCTTATCTTTCAGGACAACTTCCACCTGAAGCTCTGTCATAACCTCGTATTCATTGCCGTAGCCCTTCAGCATCTCAAATGCGAAGCCGGCTGCCGTCCAATATTTATTATCGTGTATCTGTCCGGCTCCATCATCCTCCTCACCTGCTTTGCGAACCAGGCCGATGCTATGTACGNCCTCCAGGTACCGGTAGAAGTCTTCCCGGTTATACTGTTTTCCAAAAATCATGTGGTCTGAGGCTAATAAATCCCACGCTGCCTCATAATCACGGTTGCTGATACTTTCGAACCAATCCAGGGTCAATTCACACAGCAACCCTTCTGTAAACATCTTGTAGTTGTTAATCGCCTGGCCTTTTTCGGCGATCTCTTTCCTGTAATCCTCTGTCAGGGAATTGATCCGCTTCAGTTCCTGTTCCAGGCCGCTTATCCTGGTTGACAGCTGATTCTTCTCTTTTTCCAGGGCCTTTATGGCCTGTTCCTGCTCATTCACGGTAGCCTGGAGAGTTCTGTTCTGACCCCTGAGCCAATCCTGTTCAATCTTGTCGGATTCAGTTTGTTTCAGGAGGTTTTCCTTGTCCCATAACAGGTAATTAACCATCAGGAAGACAAACAAAATCATAATGGTTATCATGACTATGACGAACTTCTTCATCCTATAGAACCTACCTTAAGCATTATTTGCCGGCAAAGGTCCAATCAGCCATGACAAGCCAGTCAAAAAGCCAGGACCAACCAATAATAACCGACAACCTATCTTTCAAGCATTCCTTCGGGCTGTTTCAAAAACCTGTCCAAACCAAAAAGCAATCTGGCGTTGTCCGATGTTTTCCGTTCAACCTCATTATATTCTATACCCTTAATGTCAGCGATTCTATCGATGATGTAATTCAGATATCCCGACCAGTTTCGCCTTCCCCTGAAAGGCTCGGGGGCAAGATAGGGACAGTCTGTTTCGATGAGCAGCCTGTCCATGGGAGTATACTCAACCACCTCGGCAGGTCTGCGCGCATTCTTAAAGGTCACAGAACCCCCGATTCCTATATAGAATCCCAGATTCAGCACCTCTCTTGCCATTTCAACGCTGCCTGAGAAGCAATGAAAAACGCCTGTGATATTATCGGAGCGAAAGGCCTTCACGATATCCAGCACATCCTGATGGGATTCACGGTTATGGATTATGATGGGAAGCCTTAGTTTCCCTGCAAGAGACACCTGTTTTGAAAACAATTCCTTCTGGATTTCACGGGGCGAAAAGTCATAATGGTAGTCGAGCCCAATCTCACCTATGGCTACCACCTTTTCCTCTCCGGATAGAATCTCAATTCTGGAAAGAGTCTTTTCATCACAGGAAGAGGCTTCATGAGGATGAACGCCCACTGCAGCGAATACCTCAGGATGCTTCTTTGACAGTGCAATGGCCTGTTTCGAGCTCTCCACATCACAGCCTGGGTTGATGATATGCGTTACCCCAGCTTCAACAGCCTTGCGGATGATATCATCTCTGTCGGCATCAAATCGTCCGTCATCGTAATGGGCATGTGAATCTATCATTAATATCAGCTCACTTTTGATCCGGAGGATATATCCTTGTCAACAGTGACCAGGGTTAGCCTGCCTTCTGTCTCGTCGGTCGCAGCAAGTATCATCCCCTGGGATTCAATACCGCGGATCCGGGCAGGTTTCAGATTGGCAACCAGAATCAATGTCTTGCCCTCTATTTCCTCCGGGCTGTAGTACTGGGCAATCCCCGATACCACCTGCTTCTCTTCAGCTCCCACCTGGAGCCTCAGCTTCAATAATTTATCCGACTTTTCCACCCTCTCGGCGGACAAAACCTTTGCCACCCTCAGATCCAGCTTTGCAAATTCTTCAATGGAGATCTGAGATGTATCCCCGGAAGCGGAACCCTTCGCGGCCTGCGCCTCCTGTTTTTTATGCCCTTTTTCCCCGGATTTGTCTTTGCCTGAATCGGGGGTTATGGAAGACAGGCTTTCCAATTCCTTCTCCATGTCTATTCTCGGGAAAATGATCTCGCCCGGACTAACCGGTCTTGTTGGCTTGTAGACACCCCACTGCCCCGCCAAATCCCAGCTTGTTTCTTCGTCATCTATGGAAAGCTGTTCCCATATCTTTGCCGGGGTTTCAGGCATGAAGGGCTGCAGCAGAATTGACACTATGCGGATGCTTTCAGCCAGGTTATACAAAACCCCTGCCAAACGGCCTTTCTTGCTCTCATCCTTGGCCAGGANCCAGGGCATGGTTTCATCAATATATTTATTGGTGCGGGAAATGGCCTTCCAGATGTCTGCCAGAGCCAGACTGAACTGGAGGTTGTCCATGAGTTCCTCTGTCTTGGGCTTTAAGGCCAATAGTTCCTTTTTCAGGTCAGCGTCAAATTCTCCTTCTTCACCCTGTCCGGGAAGGAAGCCATCAAAGTACTTTTTGATCATGGCCACCGTTCTGCTGACCAAGTTGCCAAGGTCATTTGCCAGATCAGAGTTTATACGTGATATGAGTGCTTCGTTGGAAAAAACGCCATCGGCTCCAAAAGGAACTTCCCTGAGCAGGAAATAGCGGATGGCATCCAGGCCGTATTTTTCAATAAGAATCACCGGATCAACAACATTNCCCTTGGATTTCGACATCTTTCCGCCTTCCAGAACCAGCCAGCCGTGACCAAATACCTGCCTGGGCAGGGGAAGGTCAAGAGCCATCAGCATAGCAGGCCAGATAATGGTATGGAACCGGACAATTTCCTTGCCCACCAGATGCACGTCAGCAGGCCAATAGCGCCTGAAGGCTTCATCGTTGTCCGAGAGGTAACCCAAGGCAGAGATATAGTTTGACAGGGCATCGATCCATACATAGACCACATGCTTTTCATCGAATGTTACAGGTATGCCCCAGTTGAAGGATGTCCTCGACACACAGAGATCTTCCAGACCCGGCCTCAAAAAATTATTGAGCATCTCGTTACGGCGTGAAGCAGGCTGAATGAAGTCCGGATTCTCCTCCATTAGTTTGATAAGCCTGTCCTGATACTTGGAAAGCCTGAAGAAGTAGCTCTCCTCCCTGGTTTTTTCTACACTTCTGCCGCAATCAGGACACATGCCGTCAACCAGCTGTGTCTCGGTCCAGAAGGATTCACATGGGGTGCAATACCAGCCTTCATATTCGCTTTTATAAATATCACCCTTGTCGTAAAGAGCCTTGAATATCTTTTGGACGGTGGCAATATGATCCTCATCGGTGGTTCTGATGAATTTATCGTAGGTAATCTTCATCATCCCCCAAAGATCCTTGATGCCACTTACGATATGATCCACATACTGCTTGGGGGTCATGCCGTTCTCAGCCGATACCCGCTGAATCTTCTGTCCATGTTCATCGGTGCCGGTTAAGAACATGACATCACAACCCTGAAGCCTCTTGTATCTCGCCATGGCATCGGCTGCCACCGTTGTATATGAATGCCCTATATGGAGTTTTCCACTGGGATAATAGATTGGCGTTGTGATGTAGTATGTCTTTTTGCTCACCTCGTGACTACCTCCTAAAGATATATCATGATTTTAATGCGTATACCGCTTTTTATTCCTCAATTGTGGGCATCAAGTTAAGCTACCGTGCCCTTCAGCTATCATTTTGCCAATAAGTGCATTATAACATACAGGTCATGTTTTTGCACAACCGCAAAAGTAACGGGAAACGGCTATTAGCCCATCCCTGATCACTCCGGAACATCCNCCGTTAGAATCACGGTACAAAAGATGCCATTGCCTTTCCCGAATTCAGAAAGACCTTCGCCTGTAGTAGCCGTGATGCCGATGCTGTCCTGAGCGATTCCCAGAAGACCGGCAAGGCTCGTCCGTATCCTTTCAACAAAAGGAGATAATTTGGGGCGAAGAGCCTCAATGGATATGGATACATGAAGGATCCTGGAATCTTTCTTCATATGGTTCATGGCAGCCTTAAGATAGGCTCGGCTGTCGGTTATACCCTCTCGGCACATCCTGTCCGCCTCTTTCCCAAGAATGTTGACGCAGGTTATGCCTGAAATCGCATTTGTCAGAGCATGTATAACCACATCCGCATCACTGTTTCCTTCCAGACCGGGGCTGCCCTCAATGAGAACTCCGCCCAGAATCAGCCTCTTATCGGAACTATCGGGTTCAAACCGATGACTGTCCTGCCCAATGGCAACCTTGATCATCCGACCATCTCCATCATTCTTATTGCCAATATCTTACCCCTTCACAGGAATTGTGTCCA
>JGI24710J26742_10005016_pt1 | contig 10635 bp, 8 predicted proteins | sample BioPla2DNA2_FD_26742 | JGI IMG/M metagenome (IMG submission 26742) | reverse complement strand
GAACCGTACGTACGGTGGTGTGGGAGGTCGGTAAATAAAATAATTATTTACCTCCTACCCGATTTACTTGTCTTGCCAACTATAATTATACTCTAAGATTAAAAATTAATCTTTCTTGAAAAATACACAGCAGTATACTAGAATTAAGAAGTAAGTCTCTTTGTCGTGAATAGAGAGAACAAAAGGGATGGTGGTTAAATTTATTTGGAGGGTGTTATGAGAACCATTTGTGTTAATGATATTATTGAAGCTGTGGAACGGCTTTGTCAAGAATCAAACTACAATTTAAATGATGACATAAAAAAAGAGCTTGAAAAAGGGATTCAGACAGAGAAGTCTGAAAATGGAAAAGAGATTTTAGCACATATTATTGAAAATGCAGAGATTGCCGGTAAAAAACGCATGGCAATTTGCCAGGATACTGGTATGACGGTGATTTTTTTGGATATTGGTCAGGATGTGTATATTACCGGTGGAAACCTTACCGATGCAATAAATGAAGGGGTAAGAAGAGGCTATAATAAAGGATACCTCAGAAAATCCGTTGTAAAAGATCCTGTCTTCGAAAGGATTAATACTACGGATAATACGCCTGCTGTGATTCATTATAATATAGTTAATGGGGACAGAATAAAAATAACAGTGGCTCCAAAGGGATTCGGCAGTGAAAACATGAGCGGGCTTAAGATGCTGACGCCTTCAGAGGGGATTGAGGGAGTCAAGAGGTTTATTATTGAGACAGTTGATAAAGCGGGACCAAATCCCTGTCCTCCTATAATTGTCGGTGTTGGTATAGGGGGAACTATGGAAAAGGCGGCATTACTGGCAAAAAAGGCTTTGCTGAGACCTATTGATGAAAGAAGCTGTGAACCCCGTATAAAAGAATTGGAATTGGAATTGCTCGAAAGTATAAATAGCTTAGGAATAGGACCAGCTGGTCTTGGGGGCAGGGTTACGGCTCTTGGTGTAAATGTTGAGGTTTTTCCGACGCACATTGCAGGTCTTCCCGTTGCAGTAAATATAAGCTGTCATGCCACAAGACATTCTGAAATTATTATTTAATTGGTACTTATTTTAAGAAGGGTGGTAAATATGAAATATACATTGGAGGCTCCTTTTGATGACGAAAAGATAAAAAGGCTCAAAGCAGGAGATACTGTGAGCATTAATGGAATTATATATACAGCTAGGGATGCTGCACATAAGAAAATGATAAGTCTTATAAATGAAGGGAAACCTCTTCCTTTTGATATAAGAAATCAGACGATTTATTATGTGGGACCTTGCCCGGCAAGACCCGGAGAGGTAATCGGTTCAGCCGGACCTACAACTAGCAGCAGGATGGATGCCTATGCTCCTAAGTTGATAGAGCTTGGATTAAAAGGTATGATAGGAAAGGGTCTAAGGAGCAAAGCTGTTATAGATGCAATGAAGAAGTATAAGGCAGTATACCTTGGTGCAATTGGAGGAGCGGGGGCATTAATTGCACGTTCAATAGTTGCCCAAGAGGTAATTGCTTTTCCGGAATTGGGAACAGAGGCAATACATAAACTTACTGTTGAGGATTTTCCTGCCATCATAATAATCGACAGCAATGGAGATGACTTATACCGCATGGGAAGGGATAAATACCGGGCTGTGAATCCGGAAAATAATACGTACACATGAAAGGAGTTTGTATATTTTTATTAGCCGTTAGTGTATAATATATGTACGCAAAATAAATTGACTATAAAATATAATGATAAGGAGGGACGAAAATGGGAAAGATTACGAAAGACATGATAATAGCTGATGTGCTACAAATGGACAGAGGTACTGCACCTATATTTATTAGCAACGGAATGCATTGTTTAGGTTGCCCATCTTCATCGGGAGAGAGCATTGAAGAGGCATGTGCAGTTCATGGGTTAAGTGCAGATAAGCTTGTTAAAGAATTAAACGATTATTTTGATAAGAAATAGTTGGATTATCGATTAATCCAATGAGGGATTTTTTCCAAACAACGTGTTTTGTTTTGAGTTTGCAAAGATGATTTGGTCAGAAACATTGGCAGATGATGCTTGTTTGGTGACGTTATGAAATGTATTACCAATAAAGTCCGAACTATTTTATGTTTTTTAGTGAAAATGTTCGGATTTTTTATTGTGCTAATTGTGTTTTTTTGATATTATATATCGTGGAAATTGTTTTTTATATTGAACCCACATAATCTATAGTTATTGTTTAGGTTCGAAAAAATAAGTGGATTTGCAGTACCATTAAAAGAATTATTTGTGGTCTGACTTCCGAAAAAGGGGGAATGGTAGAATGGCTACCAGGGTTGTAATTGGTACACAATGGGGAGATGAGGGCAAAGGCAAATATATTGATATGTTGGCCAGAAATTCCGATGTAGTAGTACGTTTTTCTGGCGGTAATAATGCTGGACATACGATAGTAGTCAATGGAGAAAAATATGCACTGCATATTATGCCCTCAGGCATTTTACATGAGGGAAAGACCTGTATTATTGGAAACGGTGTAGTAGTTGATCCTGCTGTTTTACTTAGGGAGATCAATGAGCTTAATGAACGGGGAATAAGCACTGAAAAACTTTTAGTGAGTGATAGAGCACATGTTATAATGCCATATCATAGAGTCTTAGATGAGCTCCAAGAGAAATTTAGAGGCAAGGATTCGATTGGAACCACAAAAAGAGGAATTGGTCCATGCTATTGTGATAAAGCAGATAGAACAGGGATTAGAATGTGTGACCTTATTGATGAAGAGTTTTTTATTAGCAAGATAAAAGATAACCTTAAGATTAAAAATCTTCTTATTGAAAAGGTGTATGGAGGTCAAGGGCTAGATGAGGCTCAGGTTATATCCGAATATCTGGAGTATGGGAGAAAGCTAAAGAAGTACGTAACGGATGTAAACACTATTATATTTGATGCAATAGAGCAGGACAAAGAAATATTGTTTGAAGGAGCACAGGCGACATTATTGGATCTTGATTTTGGAACATACCCCTTTGTAACATCCTCTAATCCAATTGCAGGTGGAGTTTGTGTTGGTGCAGGTGTAGGCCCTATATATATCAATGAGGTATATGGGGTTCTTAAGGCTTATACATCGAGAGTGGGGGCAGGACCCTTCCCAACGGAACAAAATAACGAAATTGGAGATAGAATAAGAGAGCTTGGCTCAGAGTATGGCACCACAACGGGAAGGCCGAGACGCTGTGGCTGGCTGGATACCGTTATGATACGTTATGCTGCCAGAGTAAATGGACTTACCGGACTTGCAATAAACCATATTGATACAATAGGAAAATTACCTAAAATAAAGCTTTGTGTTGCATATAAGAAGGATGGTCAGGAGATAACAAGCTTTCCTTGCAGTCTGAAAGAACTTGCCAAATGTCAGCCTGTTTATGAGGAGTTTGATGGATGGAATATGGATGTCTCGAATGTTCGCACCTTTAGTGAGCTTCCTGAGGATGCAAAGAAATATTTAAAGAGGATAGAAGAGCTTGTAGGGGTAAAAATAAAAATGATTGGTGTGGGCAAAGAAAGAGAGCAGACAATAGTAGTATAATAATAGAACTCAGGGAGAAGATGCTTCCTGAGTATTTTTTTAAAAATTATGTTGACAGGACACCCTATTCTGTTGTAATATATATAATTGTGTGATGCGTAAATCACAATTGAATGCGAGCCATTAGCTCAGTTGGTAGAGCACATGACTTTTAATCATGGTGTCCTGGGTTCGATTCCCCGATGGCTCACCAAAAGATGGCGAAAGACCTTGCAAACAATAGGAATGTGAGGTCTTCCTTTTTGCCAGAGAACGTGCATTGTTTTTTTATGCACTCACTGCTAAAAAACTTAAAAAATTTTATATATTTCACTTGACTTTTTATTAGGATGTAGTTACAATATACTTTGTCGGTTAGCTGACATAAAATTATTAAATTACGTGGCCCATTGGTCAAGCGGTTAAGACACCGCCCTTTCACGGCGGTAACAGGGGTTCGAGTCCCCTATGGGTCACCATAGCCTGTAGTATATGCTGGTCTGCTAGAAGTTCTTAAATGCTGGTAGACCAGTAGAACAGGTCAAAATATGGCCCGGTAGTTCAGTTGGTTAGAATGCCAGCCTGTCACGCTGGAGGTCGAGGGTTCGAGCCCCTTCCGGGTCGCCATTTTACTATATGCTGGTGTAGCTCAGTTGGTAGAGCAGCTGACTTGTAATCAGCAGGTCGGGGGTTCAAGTCCGTCCACCAGCTCCAATTATAGTCAAGTACTTCGAAGTATTCGAGGTACCTGACTTTTCAGTTAAATTTCACGAAGTGAAATGACCAAAAAGCGAAAGGGATTGATGTCGTTGAGCTTTTGTTAATAGGGGTTTCATGGACTGAAATGGTAATAAAAAGTTGAAAAAAATTGTTGACTTATTAGCCTAAAGCAAGTATAATGTTAAATGCGAGTCAAAAATAATATGAATTATATGGAGGGGTTCCCGAGTGGCCAAAGGGGGCAGACTGTAAATCTGTTGGCTCAGCCTTCGATGGTTCGAATCCATCTCCCTCCACCAGTTAAAAAGCGAGTATATACATACTCGCTTTTGTTCTAGATTACATTCTTCCTGTTATTTTATTTTGTTTGTCCTGTGAGAAGTTTTTAGTTTGTCTTACGATGTATAAAGGTCTTCCTTTTGCCTCGTCATATATTCTTCCTATGTATTCTCCTATTATACCGAGAATAATTAATGTTATACCGTGAAAAAAGAGATTTACGGCAAGCGTAGATGCCCAACCTGGCTGCACGTGAGCCGTAAAAATCCTTGTACAAATAACAACTATAAGGTATATAAAACTTATGGATGAAAGCAACATTCCGAAAATGGATGCAAGTTTTAAGGGCTTGTATGAAAATGAAGTTATGGCGTCGAAAGCAAACTTCATCATCTTTTTTAACGGATATTTTGTTGCACCGGCAAAGCGTTTATCCCTTACAAACTCAATACCTGTCTGTTTAAAGCCAAGCCAGCTAATTATTCCACGAATATACCTGTTGCGTTCATTAACCTGTTTGAGGGCTTCACATACCTTTCTGTCAATAAGCCTGAAATCACCTGTATCCACAGGTATTTCCACATCGGTCATACTTCGCAGAAAACGATAAAATATTTTTGCAGTAAATTTCTTAAAAAATGTTTCGCCTTTTCTTTCTTTTCGCTTTCCATATACAACATCATAACCCTCTCGCCATTTTTCAATCATTTTTGGGATAAGCTCCGGAGGATCCTGAAGGTCTGCATCAATAACCACAACTGCCTGTCCTTCCGAAAAATCCATTCCAGCTGTTATTGCGGTCTGATGACCGAAATTTCTGGCGAAATCTACAAGCTTAACGGTTTTATCCTTATTGCACAGCTCATAGACCATAGGAGCTGTTTTATCTTTGCTTCCATCATTGACAAATATTATTTCGTAGGGTTCATTTATGGCGTCCATAACCCCTTTAAGCCTTTTGTAGGTTTCCAAAATAACTTCCTCTTCATTGTAAAGAGGCACCACAACTGAACATACAATATCCTTAGACATATTTCTTTCCTCCAATTAATTTATTAAAAATACCAAGTGGGGAACCACTTGAGGGCTCTCATATAGGATACTGGAACCTCAAGCCCTGATATACCTGGATAGAATAGTATAAACAGTGCCAATACAATTCCTAGGTATACGTATGCAAAATATTTAGCTCCCTTATATTTATCGACAGCTTTCTTTATTACATATACTATCAGCAGTATTATAAAAGGTACAATGGAGAAATAGTGATAAATAAACGCTATTCTCGGAACTGCTATCCAGGGGATGTACTGGAATATAAGTCCCGATAGTACTACCAACAATTTTTTATCATACCTATAAATACTTATGAGCAACAAAACAATTGAAACCAAAAGACAGATCCATATAACCATCTGAATGTTTTTATCTTTAAGATAGTTATCGTCTCTTACCACATTCCGATAGGCGGTTAATATCCCAACATACCCGGCGGAGGATACAAAAGAGGTAATAATAAGACTTGTATCAATCTTTGAGCGAAACAATATAATAGCAATCAATACAAAGAAAATTACGCCCCACCAGAATTCTGTATTACCGGATTTAAAAATGTTGGTTATAAAGCCGGGAGCTGATATTTTTTCGCACAACTGCCAGAGTGATGCGTTTATGTTTTTAAAAATATTAGACATTATTGTCTTGGGTAATGCAATATATCCAAAAGAAAATACCGTCAAAGTAAATAGGACTACAAGGTTTTTGTTAAGTTTTGAAAGTGCCCATATACTGACTATTAATAGTGCTAAAAGTCCTATCCACCAGACTGCGGGATTGCCCATTGTAAAAATCTTTGACACCATACCGGGTTCAAGATCCTTTCCAAAATAAAAAGCCATAGGTTTTACCATTACAGGCCATTCCCACCATGCAGATTGATATGGGTGTGTAGATTCAAGTCCGGAATGAAAGTTTAGCATATCTAAAGAGTTTTTCCAAAATATCCCGATACCACTTTTGTTATTGGGTGTCAGCATCCATGGAATATATGAAAGTATATAGATTATTGCAGGAATTATCGCGAGAAATAACACTACTGCACCTATTGTAACAGTCAGATTTCGAGGGTATTTTTCAACCCAGGAGCCTTTTAGGGCTTTCTTTTTTGACAGCTTTCTATATTCAATAAACTCAGCAGCTTTATTAACTAAGAACAACAAAGCAAGTCCAACCGAGCCATAGAAGGCTATCCACTTGCTCGATGCCCCTAGACCGAAAAACAATCCGCAAAGGAATAAAGGTTTTAAAGACTCTTTAAACTCCACAAGATAGGACTTGTTTATGAAATAGTCATACATATAGTAGTACATCAACATTACAAATAATGTAACATAACTGTCTATGGTTGCTATTCGTGTCTGGCTGAAATGCATGAAGTCAAACATCATCAGAAAGGCTGAACAAAATGCATAAAACCTGTCATGAAAGATTTTTTTGCCAAAAGCGTACATGACCGGAACCATGGCGACACCAAACAGTGTTCCGATAATTCGCCAACCAAAAGGAACCATTCCAAATATAAGAATTCCTATTGCCAAAAAAAGCTTACCAAGAGGTGGGTGTGTGACCTCGGAAGGGGTCATCTGATGAACATATTCGAAGGCAGCCCGGGCATGGTATATTTCATCAAAGTACATACCGTTCATATAAGAAGGCCTAAAAGCAAATTTTTCTTGTTCATCAAATAGGTTCTCTAATTCGCCTTTTCCTTCCATATGGCGATCAATAATGCTTATATTTTTTATCGGTTCTGTACTGCCCTGTTCAACGATGGCAATTTCATTGATAGAACCTCCAGGGGCATCTACTAAAAACCTGAGTTGACGTGTTTTTACCGGTGCCGTATCGATATATTTCCATATAAAAATATCTTCTTTTTCTATGGCGGCAAGATGTTTGAAGTTTTGTGTCTCATCAAGATACTCAACCCTTAACTTGGAATTGATTTTTTTGGTACTTCCCAGTCCACAATAATAATAAATTCTCGACAACTCGGCATCTTTTCCTAGATCAATAGTAAAGCTTTCGCCAGTCATCGTGGGTTCCCATGAAGTAGTCGGAACTTTTAAATCACCCAAATTATATAATGCTATGCAAAGATAGATCAAAGTCATAATACCCATAATAATGAAGTCGGTTCTGTCAAATTTGACTTTAATCCATCCGGAGGATCTATTATTCATGTTGCCCGGCTCATTAGAAGTATCATTGCGGAATTTTGTTTTAAGACCGGGTATCTTGTTTTTAAAAAGCATGAAGAATATAAAAGCAAGTATGGCAGCAATGAAGAGAACTGAAACAAAGATAATATAACTGTTATTGGTGTTATTGCCACTGGTTTTATCATTGCTATCGGAACTTGTGTGGTTGGGATCAAGGTTTATAGCAGTTTTCCCCGGAGGCAGGGTATCCAGTTCAACAACTTCAATATCATCAAACCATGCCTTACCAGTATTAATATTGCCGTGGCCTCCCAAACCCACAGTAAGAGTGAAACTTTCTTGATTAGGGCTGGATTTGCCATAAAGCTCAATGTATTCCCAGTTACTGCTTGTACCACGGACATCCCTTGAAGTATCTGTAGAGCCTTCAAGGGAAAGGTTGGCACCTTTAATATTTGACTTTACATTTTCAGTTTTTACCCAGCAAGATATTCTGTAATAAGTATTACCCTTTACCTTTATATTTTGTTTATATCTAGAATCATTGTCTTTGTTGTTAATTATACAGGCACTCCTATTGCCGGTGTGAAATTGAGTTTCGTCAAGAAAAAATTCCGAGCGTCCTTCTTCCTTATTCCAGCTATGTGTGTACCAAAAGTTCGGGCTGTGGGTATCACCTTCTTCAAAACCCGGATTTTTAACAATGTTTTCGCCCTGTGCATTTACAGTAGAGATAAGAAAAGGCTGTATGGAAATAATCAGTATAAAGAACAACTTTAGCATTCTTTTTAACAATTTGCAAAGCACCCCCAATAGCATTAATTATAACCAAAAGCTAAAGAAAGCATTTAGTTATGCAAACAAAATCAGTCAAGAAGTTTCTTTTTAGATTTGACGGTAACAACAGTGACAACAATTACGGCAATAATAAGCACTACCAATACAATTTTACTTGTGGTTTCAGTTTCCGGCTTTTTTTTCTTGCCGTCGTTGGAATCAGTCTTAATTTCTTCTGCATTTTCATTTATTTCGACGATTGCTGCACCTTCTGGAATCGAATCAACCTCTTCCATTAACACGCTATCAAAGAATGCTTTTCCAGTACAGGTTCCACTGTATCCCCCGAGGTTAAGGGAGAGATGGATTGTTTTAACACCTTTATTAATTGAAGCATATAGCTCCACATACTCCCAATCCTTGGTAGTTCCCTTTATTCTCCTTGATGTGACCAACTGCTTTTCTATAGAAATGTTGGCACCCTTGCCGTTTTCACTGACATTTTCTGTTTTTATGTAGCAAGATATTTTGTATTTTTTATTCTCTTCAACCAGAACAGACTGAATGTATCGGCTATGGTTCTCAATTTTATTTGTAATTGAAACATATTTTTCTCCTGAATGAGGGTTATCGGTTTCGATTTTATACTCTACTGAACCAGGGTCATTATTCCAGCTTTTCTTAATCCAATTAGCGGGTGCATCATCTTTTGTCAGCTCAAAGGAATTGTTAAACAGTATGTTCTGAACCTCTGAGCACAGACTTATTGTTGGAATTAACGCAATAACCATAACGATAATCAACAAAACGGTTTTTTTAAGCATTTTATCTACCTCTCTTTATTTTGAATTTTTAATTAACAAAGTTCGAATTTTTGCTTGTTGATTTATCACTTACTATGTACCTAGGTCTTAACTTGACCTCATCAAAAATTTTGGCTATATAAGTGCCTATTATGCCAAGGCTAATCATTAATGTACTGCCAATAATCAACTGGAGAAGTATAACAGTGGTGAACCCCCCTATAGCAATTCCCCTAAACTTCATAACAAGAGTATATATACCGAGTATTAACGACCCGATAAGAAAGATAATGCCCATTAGTGTTACAAGGTGAAGAGGCAGTGAAGAAAACGAAGTAATGGCAGTTACAGCAAGTTTTGCAAGTCTTAATGTAGACCACTTTGAACGGCCGTCTTTTCTATCGCACACATCAAAATAAACGTTACCCCGCTTATAACCAAGCCAGGCCGACATGGCACGGAAAAAAGTGTTTCTTTCTTTCATTTCTCTCCATGAGTCCACAACTTTAGCATCAAGAAGCTTAAAGTCCGATGCACCCATTAGGTCAAAGCCTGATAATTTTTTTAATATTGAATAGAAAAAAAATGCACCCAGCTTATTTATGAGACGTTCATTCCCCCGGCTGGTTTTTACTCCTTCTACTATGTCATATCCTTCATTTTCCCACAGACTTACCATCTGAGGTATAATTTCCGGCGGGTGCTGAAGATCGGAATCCATTATAATACATGCATTGCCCTTTACGAAGTCTAAAGCAGCACAGAGGGCGGCTTCTTTGCCGAAATTCCGGCTTAATCGAAAAGCAGCAATGTTGGGTAAATCCCGGGACAATCTTTGAAGTTCTTCCCATGTGTTATCCCTCGAACCGTCATCTATCAGGATAAATTCATGATTAATATTATTTTCAATTAAAATTTTATATATTACATTAATATTTTCGTATATCTGCTTCCCTTCATTATAAACGGGAATGGCAACTGAAATAAGGTTTTTATTCATAATTTACTCCTATTTTCAAAACTGCCGGCATTTTTTGTATGAAAACAAAAATTTTATTATATATAACAGCATTTAAAATTATAACGAGGCGATAAATGTCCCTCGCTAACAAAAAATTCAACAGTATATTGTATATTATAACAGCATTGAAGATAATAAGCAATTTATAAATTATACTAGGTTTGTGTCAAGTAAAAGTTGGCAATGATCTCTTCATCCTGTTATTTTATTGGTTTACTTGCTTTGAAGGTCAATGTGAAATCCTCATACTTTT
>JGI24710J26742_10005013_pt1 | contig 10636 bp, 9 predicted proteins | sample BioPla2DNA2_FD_26742 | JGI IMG/M metagenome (IMG submission 26742) | reverse complement strand
TAAGCATCAAATTTTAATTATGTTTGTTGTTTAATAAATAAGAGTTATTTGTTAATAAGTTATTCATCTGTATAAAATGATTGAATTTGAAAGATTTACAACATCAAATGGATTAAGGGTGTTGATTCATGAAGATATGTCAACGCCCCTGGTAGCGCTAAATCTTTTGTATGATGTAGGGTCAAAAGACGAGAACCCCGAGGTTACCGGTCTGGCCCACCTTTTTGAGCATCTTATGTTCAGCGGAACAAATAGAATACCCGATTTTGACAAGCCTGTTCAGATTGCTGGTGGCGAAAGCAATGCCTTCACGAATACCGATATAACAAATTATTATATAATACTTCCAAAGGAGAATATTGAGACCGCTTTCTGGCTGGAATCGGACCGTATGGAAGAGATCAACCTGTCGGATCGAAACATTGATATCCAAAAACAGGTAGTTACGGAGGAGTTCAAGCAGAGATATCAAAACCAACCTTATGGCGATGCGCTAATGATTCTCAGAAAGCTGGCTTTTGAAAAACACCCGTATAGATGGGCCACTATTGGAGCCGATATATCCCATGTTCAAAAGGCCGAAAAAAAAGTTATAAAAGATTTCTATTACTCTCACTATGCTCCAAACAACGCTATTCTCTGCCTCTCGGGGAACATAACCGCCAAAAAAGCCCGTAATTTCGTTGAAAAATGGTTTTGTGGAATAGAGGCCCGACAGATAAAAGAGAGAAACCTGCCCGCGGAACCGATACAAACAGAGAAAAGAGAGATCTTTGTCAACAAAGAGGTTCCTACGTCGGCATTGTACAAAGCTTGGCATGGGGTCGGTCGCTGTCATGATGATTTTAACAAACTCGACATGATTACCGATCTTTTGGCGGGTGGAACATCGGGATATCTTCAAAACAAACTTGTAAGGGAGCAAAAGCTTTTCAGCGCCGCCAATATATATGTTACGGCTGAAATTGAACCGGGACTGATAATTTTTTCCGGGAAAATGCTTCCCGGCGTCGATCCGGTGAAGGCCGACAAAGCTGTTGGCGACGTAATATCCGGCATCGCTTCGGGAAACATCAATGATTATGATATTGAAAAAGTCAAAAACAGATATGAATCGGCTACAATACTGGGGCACACTAATATTCTCAACAAAGCGATGGACCTTTGTTTGTACGAATTGATCGGAGATCCCCGATCAATAAACAGAGAGGTGGAAAGATACCGAAGCATAAACAGATCTGAGATCATATCGGCCACATCACACTATCTGAACGATAATAACTGCAGCACTCTGTTTTACCTCAAAAATTAAAAACACTATAAAAAACTTAAATTGGAACAACCTAAAATAGTTAAATGCGGGCTGGGAACAATCCGGGAACCCCAAAAAGGACTTTTGGACAATAAAGTGCCGTTGTATCAGTTCAATGTCGGCAGCGAGGAGATTGTACGAATAGACTTCATCTTCGATGCGGGTGAAATCAATTCGGAATTACCGATGGTCGCCCCTATAACAAATATGATGCTCAAGGAGGGCACTGTCAGTATGAAAGCTGAGGAGATGAACGAAAAACTCGATTTCCATGGAATTATGTACACTCTGTTCTGCTCATACGACAAAGCGGGACTCTCCATATTCTGTCTAAATAAATACCTGGAAAACGCTCTTGAACTGGCTTCCGACATGTTGATCAGACCCTCATTTGGAGAAAAGGAGCTGACAACGCTCCTTGGCAAACAGAAAAACGACTACCTGATTTCCCGCGACATTGTGGCTGTTCTGGCCAAAGAAAGTTTTTTTTCAAATATCTTCGGGAATGGCCACCCCTATGGCAGAACCGTGGAACTAAAGGATTTCGATAAGATAACGACAGAACAATTAAGAACTTTTCATGCGAATTGTTACATCCCGGACAATCTCTATATTGTTGTTGCCGGAAAAATCCCCAAAAACACGGAACAACTTATAAACAAGTATTTTGGAAACCAACAAAGAAGAGATCTTGTTCCCCTGGAATTCAACTTCATTCCCAAAAAACCGGAAAAACGTCGACATACCGAAAAGGCCAACGCGGTGCAAACAGCCATAAGAATAGGCTCTACCACCATTAACAAATGCCACCCGGATTATCCAGGCCTGAAAGTCGTTAACACCATATTGGGAGGTTATTTCGGATCCCGACTAATGAAGAATATCAGGGAAGATAAAGGGTTTTCCTACGGAATAGCATCATCGCTCTATTCAACCCAACAATCGGGTATAAAGGTAATTTTCACGGAGGTAAACCAAGCCAATACGAATGAAGCGATAGATGAGATACTTAAAGAAGTATCCATACTTGGCAGGGAACCGGTAAAAAATGACGAACTTGAAACTGTGAAAAACTATATGTTGGGCAACCTCGTCAGATCGCTTGACGGACCATTCGCCTTGATAGATAATTTCAGATCACTTTATGAGTTCGGATTGAAAAATGATTTCAATTATCTATTGGAGGAGAAAATTAAAAATATCGCGGCCGACGAAATAATGGAACTTGTGAACAGATATTACAAAATTGATGATCTGACAGTTGTGACCGCAGGTAAAGAATGATACAAGAATGAAACAATATTCCGCATATATGATTGTAGTTATACTGTTCTGGAGCAGTTTGGATCTATTATGCCAGGTTGACATAACACCACCCCTGCCACCTGAGCTGAATTTAGTTTCGGTCAACAACGCCAGCGGAATAATAGAGCTTAACTGGACGCCAAGTCCTTCGGCCGATGTCAGTGGCTATGTGGTATATGAGTTCAACGACGGCGAGGGCTTCGCCATTGATACAATAAAGGATCCCGCCGCTACCAGTTATGATCATATTTCCTATGTAGGAGCAGGGTATTTCAGCCAATCGTATGTTGTCGCCGCGATCGACAGCTCCGATAATATCAGCCCCCTTTCAAACGATCTTAGGACCGTATATTGTTCCTCAACAACAGACACCTGCAACAACAAAATAGATATTATATGGAACGAATATCTCTCTTTCCCAAGGACAGTTACAGGCTATAAATTATATTTTACATTGAACGACGGCGAATGGGAATTGGCTGGGGAAACCGATAACAGTACCACTGAATATGTTATTTATGATTTCATGATAAACAGCCAATATTGTTTCAAGGTGGTCGCCAATTTGGTCGGCGATTATCAAAGTGAATCGAATATTTTTTGTGTCAACACTTATATGAGCAGGCTCCCCTCATGGATTAACGCCGATTACGCGACAACAGGCATTGACAACAAGATATCACTTTCATTTACAATCGACCCGCTATCTGAGATCAAAACTTTCAGGTTATTCAGAAAAGAGGCCCCCGGGACAGAATTCATGCCAATAGCATCGTTGGTTTCAACCGACGACCATATTCTATATGAAGATATCGGCGCGAATCCATTAAAAAGATATCTATATAAAATTGCGGCCGTCAATAACTGCGACAGCGCTATTGTTTTTTCAAATATAGCCTCCAATATTGTGCTGTCCGCGGATAGAACAGATGACAACATTATTGACCTCAAATGGAACAAATACCGGAATTGGCACGGTAATATTACCAAGCAATATTTAATGGTAAATTGGGGATCCGGCTTTTATGAAGATAAAATTATCGATCCCGGCGATACAACTCTGACCGTGTTATATGATGATTACATGGAACTGGCGAGCGCCAGCGAAATCTTTTTTATGATCAAGGCGGAAGAGTCGGACAATCCCTACGGAATTGTCGGAACGAGCCTCTCCCAGCCAGTAGCGGTAAAAGCCGCCGAAAAAATTACCGTACCAAACTTGTTTACTCCGGACGGAAATGGACAAAATGACACTTTTCGGCCTATCCTGTCCTTTATACCCAACGAATATCTGCTGACAATCACGAATATAAACAGAAATATAATTTTTGAATCGAGAGATTATCTCGAAGAGTGGGATGGCAGGTCATCCGGCACGATAGTTCCTGAAGGGGTCTATCTGTGGCAATTGAGAATAACTACCGCAACAGGGGGAAAAATCACAAAAACCGGAACTGTAACGGTAGTCTTTAATCTTTAACGCAACGTACCGAATTGCCCCTGCTCTTTAAATAACTGTTTCTCGCCAATCCCGTTGAGGATGAACTCATTTCCCAAAGCCATGCGTAATTATCCCCGTTAGCCGCGGTAGTCCACCATGCGGCATCCCTTTTCAGCCCGCTGAAAACTCCGTTCAGTCCCCTATATCCAGCGGGAATAGCCGAAAAATTGGTTTCATTTGTTGCCCCGAGGACGCTGGTCCAATCACCATCCGGATCTTTTAGCTTATTGGCGGCATCGTCTCCAAGAAATGTGTCAAGTTTCGCCCAATCCTCGTCAGTTGATATATGCCATCCAACGGGACACAAATTTCCCGAATTAACCGCATACCAATTATAGAGGTATCCATATGTAACATCAAGAGTATCTGAATTGTCATATACACTATATGCGGGATTGGTAGTTGAAATCCACTCCGAAGCGGTTTCGACTTTTTCTATCGGAGTATTGTCGTTGTACCTGGTGACCCCAAGATTTTTCGATAACCAGTACTGGTCGCCAATTCTGACAACCTCATATGAATTCCCATCAATATCTTCAATATATCCCCCAAATGTTGTAAATGTCCTAACCTCTCCATAGGAGGTATCTTTCTCTGTTATAGCTAATGATCTTACATAATATGTCGTCAGAGGGTCCAGATCGACAAGTTGAAAAACAAAAGTACTATCCGTACCACTGTATTCCAACACATTATCGGATAAATCGGGCGTTCCCTCCATGTTCCAGCATATTCCCATTTTTATGACGGGATGGTTTCCAACATAGACAAGCTTGCCCTTTATTGTTGCCGAAACTGAAGTGACTCCATATGGATAATAGGTATAAAGCACGGGAGGGCCCAGGGTCCAGAAGTTTCTCAGTCCGCCATATTTTGTGCCAGCCCTATTTGTCGCGTATGCTCTTATATGATATTTGGTAGATGGTAAAAGATTCTCAATAGAAGCCGTATAAGTTCCCAACCCTGCCCCAACGGTCAATGTGTCGCCTGATGCCAGTGTAGGCGATCCGGTCGTGTTCCAGACAAATCCCCTCTCGGTCACCTCATAACTTCCCATATCTGTCACTTTAGCCGCAATAATGACACTGTTTTCGGTAATGCCCGATAACTCTCCTGTCTCTACAGAGGGATAGTTGTATTCATTTTTCTCTTTGCAGCCATTTAAAGAGAAAAGTAAAATCATTCCCGCGACAATCCCCCCGATACCATCTATTTTTGGTCTATTAATCACTTCCATCCTTTTTTATTTATTTTCGCGAATATAACGCAATGTGACAGATTTAACCGCCAAATATGTTCCGTTTCTTGATTAAAAACCAAGATTCAAGCCAAATATTATTCAAATAACCAATAAAAATCTATTCGGATAGAGACTTAGCCAACAGTATCCCTGAAGGTTAAAAAACGATCAGAAACTTATACTGTTCTGTTCAATAAAATTGGATCATTATTCAACTCGGTCGCCCCTAGGATTTCATCAGACATTAAAAACAGATTTAAAAACTGTTGGATGAGATATTTTATTTGTACGTTTATGGATATTTATTTAGACGGGTACCAATATATATGTTATGGCAAAATTGAATTACATTGGCGAACCATTGATTTCCACATCGATCAAACTGTTTTTCGTGTTTTTTTTGTTACTCGCTACGACAAGCACCCTGTTCCCCCAAGACGAAGCCAAAACAAGGGGTCTTTCAGCGATCAACAAAGATGTACTTGAGGCCCAATTGGAGTTTCTATCGTCCGATTTAATGGAAGGAAGGGCCATAGGAGAAAGGGGACTGTTCCTCGCCGGAGAATATATTTCCAGTATTCTGAAACTTTATGGCATCAAGCCTGCCGGAGATATGCTATCCCCGGGAAATTCTTCTGAAAGAGGTTATTTCCAGAACTTCCCCCTGATAAGAAGCGAATCTGTTGAGGCTCCTGTATTAAAAATTATCGATAACGGCAAGGAGGTGTCCAGAACCCTTTCCCTTAATTATAATATCGACTATACCGCCCTCCCAACGAGTTATTCGGAGGAAATAGAGGCCCCAATCATATTTGTAGGTTATGGGATTAAAGATGATAAAACCGAACACAACGATTTCAAAGGCCTTGATATTGGGGGCAAATTTCTTTTAAAGATAAAAGGTTACCCCGGTTTTTTCGAGAACAGGCTGACAACAACGGAAATCAGGCATTCAATCTCCCAATCTGAGCAGTTTATGATCAGCGAAGGAGCTTTGGGAATCATTGAATTCGATCCTGAAGTCCAGATTGTTGGCAGTGAGGTTAAGGCCGACTTCCTGCGGGCAGACTTTGCCGAATATCCGCCATCACCAAATAACGGCAACGCGAGGTACTCTATTCCCATAAATTCAAGAACGACAAGTTTTATCAGGGCGACGGTTTCATGCGGCGTTGCCCAAGAGATTTTAAAGGGATCAGGGATAAACATAGAGAACTATTTGAGCAACCCTTCAAACTATAAACAAAAAAATATTGTTAACAGATCCTGGAACAAACAGTTGTATTTTAAGTCGAGTGTCAACTCAACAAGAGTAGAAACCAGGAATATCCTTGGCATGGTCGAGGGAAAAGACCCCAACAGTATCATTGTTGTTGGCGCCCATTACGACCATATGGGAATGAAGGATGGATACATTTGGAACGGAGCGGACGATAACGGATCCGGAACCGTGGGTGTAATGACAATCGCCAAGGCGATAATGGCGGCGGGAGAGCAACCCAACAAAACAATTGTTTTCGCGTTTTGGAGCGCCGAGGAGGTGGGGCTGCTGGGATCCCGTTATTTCGTCAGAAATACTGTTTGCCCATTGGAAAACATCAAAATGAACATCAACTTTGATATGATATCGAGGTATGTTGATGATGACAGGCCGAACGTGGTGACGATGACCTATAATGAGTCCTATCCTATCTACAAAGATTACACCGAACTCAACAATAAAAGGCACAATATTGGACTTGAGATAGATTATCAACCATCACCCAACCCTTTGGGGGGCAGTGACCACAGGTCGTTCGTGGAGATGGGTATTCCAATTATGAGGTTCAAACCCGGACATCGCGAAGAGTACCATACCCCTTTCGACGAAATAACGACCATAGATTGGGATATCATGGAGAAAATTGTACGGATCAGCTTCGCCAACCTTTGGGATCTCGCCAACAGCGACTGGGATACGGAGGAGTATGTAAAACCACCGGAATTGGATAGGTTAATGGAATAAAAAATTATTGATATTCCAGATATTGACCATTAAAAGATATCTCCAGGAAATCGTTTTCCAGTATTCTGTAGCCAAATTCAAAACAGTAACGGCATTCACGACCGTCGGCCGATTGGATTATGTGGGTAAAGAAATTAAAATTGTATCCGAGAGCGATTAAAGCGTCGGTATGTACCTTTGTCTTTCCATCATTGTAAAAATCAGAAAGTATGCGTCTGTTTTTTCTAAGCAAGCCGTGAACATTGCGCACAAAGTTATTGCTGTCCCTGTTAAGTTTGTTGTTGTAATTGTTCCTGCACTGATCAGAGCAGAACTTCTTATCGGTTCTTCCCCTAATAATGTCACCGCAATCAAGGCATCTCTTTTTTTCCACGGTATATGTTTTTATAGCACAATCTGGGATTAAAGGTAAATCTTTTTATTTTTTTATACAAGGGAAATAATGCATCATTGTTTTATAGCATAATATGTTAGCCGCTTACAAACGTTTATAATCGACTAATAAACGGATATAAACGTTTAATAACCGAAACAGCCTGTACGGATGATATACATTTGTTACGAGTAATTGATTTATTAACTAACAAAACGTATCATGAACAATTTAAGAAACAGGGTCCAGTTGATCGGAAATCTCGGTCAGGATCCAGAAGTCAAAACTCTGGAATCAGGGAAAAAGGTGGCTAATTTCACTATCGCCACCCGGGAAGAATTCAAGAATGCCGAAGGGCAAAAGGTGAGTGAATCGACCTGGCACAATATTGTCGCTTGGAACGGTTTGGCCGACATTGTGTCAAAGTATCTCAAAAAAGGCAATGAGGTGGCCCTGGAAGGAAAACTGGTATATAGGAGCTACGAAGACAAAAGCGGAGTTACCAGGTATGTAACCGAAATTGTTTTGAACGACCTCGCGCTACTTAGAAAAAAGGCAAGCTAGAATGTGTGGATGGAACTTTTCGCTGTGTTTCAAAAATAAGGCTGTACAGTGTGCGGCCTTATTTTTTTGACCTTATAATCGCTTCCGATATCCGTTTGCCTTCATTAAACGCCAAAATATTTTTCTCGACAATATCCTCCCCCTTGGTACTGAAAAATAATCTTATAGCATCTTCAAGAGAACTGCTGGACACAACCTCCAGATATGGAGAGGCGGCACCCAGGACAACAATATTCCCGGAGAGAGGCGAATTAATCCTGGAAGCGACCTCCCCGGCATCAATAATAATATGATTGTCTATTTTTTCCAGTTCGGAAATTATATCCGATATTGGAGGATAACCGGAAATATTTTCGAATGGCACCGCATTGGTAATAACCCATCCATTCTTTGAAAGCCAAGGAATGTAACGCAACGCCTCCATGGGTTCAACAGATATTATAATATCACATTCGCCCATTGGTATAAGATCCGAAAATATTGTGCCATCCGATATCCTAAGATGCGATTGTACATCTCCTCCCCTCTGGCTCATTCCATGTACTTCAGATTGCTTTAACCTCAATCCGCTCTTCATTGCCGCCAATCCTATGACGGAAGTAATGGTAAGAATACCTTGTCCCCCTACACCCGAGAGTATTATATCTTTCTTCATCTCCTTTTTCTTTTTGCCGTTTGAATACATTCTCTTCTAGATATTATAACAGAAACACCATTATATGCTATCTCCTCTCTTAAAATTCCCACATTTTCCTCGTGATGCTTTGGGAGGGGAGCAATAACCCTCATATGCTCAGGCTCAACTCCAAGTCCCAGGCATATTTTATCGAGCATACCTGTCGCCTGTGACTTCTGTCCACCAGTCATCGCGGTCGTTGAATTATCTGAAATAATAACAGTTATGGGGGATTTTTTTATTACCGCATCAAGTAATCCCGTCATTCCGGAATGCGTGAAGGTAGAATCACCGATAACGGCCACAGAAGGCACCAAACCCGCATCAGCCGCTCCAATTGCCATAGTTATAGACGCTCCCATATCTACCGTTGAACTGATGGATTTATATGGTGGTAATGCCCCAAGTGTATAACAACCTATATCCGCGAATACCCTGCCATTGCCGTATTGTCTCATAGCTTCATTAAGCGCGAGATACATATCGATATGGCTACAACCCTTGCAAAACTGGGGAGGACGAGGTTTTACTACCGATGGAACGGGGGTATAATTATTGGAAGAGATTCCAAGAGCCCTGGCGACAATATTGGGATTTAACTCGCCATCCCTTGGAACTGTTCCATCCATCCTTCCATAAATTTTTCTTCCGTTATCAAGCAATCCCCTGAGACTCTCCTCCAGGAAGGGATATCCATCTTCAAGCACTATCACCTCCTCACACCTGCTAAAAATCCCCAACACTATATCTTTTGGAAAAGGATATGCGGAAATTTTTAATATTGGGCAGCTGTTTTCAGATGAAGATATATTCTCTTTTAGATAGTTATAAGCTACCCCGGTAGCTATAACCCCCATCCGCCTCTCCTTCCCATCTTCAAAGCTATTGAATTTTGACAATCTATTGTCAAATCTTACCATCTCGTAATTCTCTATCAGAATCTTGTTTCTTTTTCTAGCGTTTGCCGGTAAAAGTATATATTGCATCGGATCATCCGGAAGCGTTATATTTTTCTGATGGTTTTTATCGGTTTTGAATTTTATTGGCGCTCTGGAATGGGCAAGTCGGGTTACCAGTCTCATTAAAACAGGCAAACGGTATTTCTCGGATAATTCAAACGCATCAAAAACCATATCATAAGCCTCTTGCTGGTTTGAAGGCTCATAACATGGAATATTGGCGAATCGAGCATAAAATCTTGAATCCTGTTCATTTTGTGAAGAATGCATTGACGGATCATCGGCAACCACAACAATCAACCCTCCATTTACGCCTGTCACCGCGACATTCATAAAGGCATCAGCCGCAACATTCAGCCCCACATGCTTCATGGCTACCATTGCCCTCTTCCCGGCATAAGACATCCCTATGGCGGCCTCCACGGCGGTTTTCTCATTTGAAGACCATTGACGATGTATATTTTTTTTCGCGGCCTCTTCAGAAGAGATAAAGTATTCCATAATTTCGGTAGAGGGTGTGCCCGGATATGCGTACATCCCGCTCACTCCCGCATCAATAGCCGCCTGGGCGACAGCCTCATTACACAACAGAAGTTTGTTCATCAAAATATATATTATATCGACCGGAGAACTCCAAAAATCAAAGCAAAACCTCTACGGAGCTCCCAAATTTAACAATCATTTTTGTGAAGGGTTAGGTA
>JGI24710J26742_10005012_pt1 | contig 10638 bp, 8 predicted proteins | sample BioPla2DNA2_FD_26742 | JGI IMG/M metagenome (IMG submission 26742) | reverse complement strand
GTCCAGTTCCTGCAATTCTATTGCCTTATATGGCAGGAGCCATTCAAGATATTCATCAAAAGTAACCTGACTTGCCCAATCACAGTTAACCCATTTGTCGTATGAAGTGTCGATGTCCTTTATCAGGAAATCAGCTTTGATTACCTGCGCATCCGGCACGGTGTGATTAGGCAAGTCGCGGTACTTCTGGTCAGTTATGGCAAGCAGGCTGTCACGCTGCTGCTCTGGTGTCAGTTCCTTATTGGCAAGAATCCGGGCTGCATAATCGTAGTACTGATAGATTTCGTTGCCAGCGTATGAGTAATGGGCTGGCATGTTCTCTATCAGGAACTCCGCTGCGCGTAGTTTGTCCGGGTTAGGGTCAATTGAACGGTAATGCTCCAGCACAGCGACAAGTTCAGAACGATTGCTACCGGCAGATTGCAGTGCACGGTCCAGAGCATCACCCTGACCGCATCCACTGCAAACCACCAATAACACTGGTAGTGCAAACAGATTATGTAAGCACCTCGTTAACATAAACCTATTCTATCTCAAAGTCTCCTGTCCACCACTCATCAAAGGCGTAAATCTCTACCACATATTCACCTGCGGGTAATGAGGTAAGATCTGCCTGTGCGCTATACGCGGGTGTGTAGTTCTGGCTGAACACCACCGTGTCAGTTGCGTCATAAACTACAATGCTTGATGCAGTGACATCGGTGAACGACACCGTTAGCACATGTTCATCAATTAATGCAGATACTACTTGATCTGTACGGGAACCGGTTTGATGCCCAGATTGCTTTTTTAAAGAAATCGGGGTACTTGCAAATAGGGGCAGCGTAAATACGACTGCCAGAATCAAAAGGAAAATGTTCTTTTTTCTCATAAGACTACGTTTTAAAGTTAGCTGCCGACAAATGTAATGTCAGTTTACAGCGTATCACCTTAAAACGTGTCCCAAGTATGTCCCAATATTTACGGGTAATGTCCCAAAATGTCCCACAGGGGGGGTATTATGTTGATTTACAGTTAATTAGCAAATAGGGCTAATCGAATATCATTTTAAATGTGTTCCTGGGTATTTTTTTAGACAGGCGCATCTTAAGATTCCTGCTGCCGGAATGAGAGATTGCAAAGAACAGATGAAAGTCCTTCTGCATGAATCCAAGCATGGTAAATATGCAATAATCAATTTCCATATCATTCACCTTATTACCGGATTTCTTGATATAATCTCTGAGCACATTCATTGAATTATGGAACTTTGTATCAATCTCTTTTCTTTTATCTTTGGTAAGAGGTTCCTGCTTATTGATTAAATCGCACATTGCTTTGTATAATTCACCTTCTTTGAAACTGTCAATGATAGGCTGGAACTCCTGCTTCTTTTTTTGCCTCTCTCTATACCAGATTATTTGTAGTGTAGATCCTACAATAAGTAGAATAACTATTATTATGATTGAGGGTATGACCAAATACCTATATAGGCGATGTTTTGAAGGTGTCTTTATACCTTTATTATTTAGAATGGTTTTATAAATGTTATTCGGCCTATACGCTGTCATTGAAGAATCAATCCATGAACTGGTTTGTTTTATATAATAGGCGGCAGAATCCTTGTTACCTTTTAGAGTCTGAATTTCAGATAATCGCAGATATGTATCACAAACAGTATTAGGATCTGTTGTTTCAGTCAAAGATAAATGATAGTATAATAGCGCAGAATCTATCTGGTTTAAACCATAATAAGCATCTGCCTTAACAGAATAAGCAGTTCCATTGGGGACATTGTGCTGGTTTCTGCTCAGAAAAGAATCAATGTATTTAATAGACTGGTTGTGATCCCCATCCTTAAATTGAGAAATCTTGGATAGTTGGATAAGAGGAATGTCCTTAGAGTCATCTGATAGCCATTTACTGTCTTTCAACTCTAAGAACATGGTTCGCGCCTCATCAAATTGCTTATTATAAAGTAATGAGTTGGCTATATTGTATTCACAGAATGCTATTGCAGCCGAATCTTTAAGTCGTTCTGCGTTGATATAACATGCTCTTATCATCTGCATTGCCTCATCTGCAAGATCATGTTCAACATAAATATGCGCAAGATTCTGTTCACATAAGGCATAATAACGCACCAGGGTATCATTGAACAGTCTCATTGCTTTAAGATAGGCATCAACAGCTGTGCTGTCTTGGTCTGTTAATTCTGAAACACATCCCAGACTGTACCATGCCATAGCAGCATGATAGTCTTTATATTTTGTACCGTAATAATCTGTCGCTATGCGTATAAGGCTGTCATTTGGAATGTCACGATACATCTTGTAGTCAATTTGTGTCTTAAGCATGGCATAGAGAGCACTATTACGTTTACCGGTGGGCACATCCATAGAGTAGATAAGTGCGTCTGCTGCCACTATATCACTATCCATCAGTTGTTCCACCTTAGACAGTCTGCTATCTACACATCCTGTCAGCAACCACCCCAACGCAATAAACATAAGGGCCACCCTTGCGAACTTTCTCGTCCCCAATAAACATCCTGGTCCTTTCCAAACACCATTGGCGGTTCTGCCGTTTTCCACCATCCTGTAGGCCATCTTCTCTGCTGCCATATCTTCAAAAAGCAAAATTAACTCTTTTTTGCTTTGCCGCCATCCTCTCACCGCAATAAAAAACCCGCATGTCATTCGACATGTGGGCCGACCGGTCTTGGGGCTATCGACTTCCCCGTCCCCCGATCAACAACAGTCGGATGCCATGCGGGAAGGGATATGTCGAGCCCAAATAGGGCGGCCATATACCATGCATGAACATCTGGCTCTTGTCTTACATCGGGGGACTTAATTAATGTCGATAGTTTAAGACCTAAGTAAAACGAAAGCTTCGTTCTTTCCAAAAAAACGCTCCGGAGCCTCAGCCCCTTAGCGCCGCAAATATAAACAATTATTTTTGATTGCCGCAAGCGTCATACAAAAGAAAGGGCGCCTCCCATCATCGCACCTTTGCGTTCGGGAGCCGCCCTTTAGTAAAAAAGAAAGTTGTCAAATTATTTTTTCCGGCTTTTCTTCCAGATCTTCAACCCCTTTTCAGTCAGTAAATATGCTTGTTCTTTGTGAGTGGGTTTATCAGGGTATATTTTTGTTACGTATCCATCATCAATTGCCGGATCCAAGTAGGTCTTATGGAAACTGCCCGATGATTTTAATGACATGGTTCCCATCATTTGTTTCAAGGTTAACTGCTGCTTTCCTATTACATTTATAAGATTCAGCACATTTTTATTAGGACCCTTATCAGACAAAGCATCTTTACCTATATCATTACCTACATCTTTACCTATTTCATTGCCTACTTCATTACCTATATCATTACCTGCTTTTTCATGGTTTTTTCTCCATATAGTAACAGAAAAATCTGCACATTGACTGAATACGGGTTTTTTAAGTCCATATTCCAAACATTTGTCAATAATATCTGTAGTGCCAGTTCCAACCTGCTCAACATAACCAGCTAAATATACAGGGTAAGCCAAAAGGGGGTTGACAGGTAGCGATGTGTGTTCGGCACTTAGCATTCCAATGGTTATTCCCTTAGGTAATCGTCCTGGGTTCCTGACTTCAAGCCTATCATTAAACAACATAACTTAGACAGATCCATTGCTCAAGTAATCCCGGTGTACACATGAATTAACTATTGTTTCTGTTACAGCCTGCATCGGTAGCTCATGTACCACATCCACTTGCGCAGATGTTACGATAGCCGGTTGTTTCATCGATGAGGCGGTAGCGGATGTGGGCACACAGTGGGTTTTGACCCCTTTGTGTGCTTTTTTGTTGGACTGTGAAGGTCACGGCCCTTGTGCTTATGGTTGGACCGATGGATACAAGGCTGATGGATGTAGGCCTGTAGGTGCGCATCAGGCCGGGGTTGAAGCCTACGCCTGGAGCGGTGAGCAGGATCTTTGCGGTGAGGTGCCAGCGTTCAGGATGAACGGTGTCAGTTAATGTCAGGCGGCAGCGGAGGGTTGCTACTCCAGTACCAGGTATTATCTGCAGGAGTTCCAATGCTGCAGATGGAAACTCTGGGAATGGTTGCGGTTCAGGCACGTGTTCACGGCCGAGCTGGGCGAAGCCGTGATAGGCACTTACAAAGAGATTGTAGCCGCTGATGTGGTGATTGTTGTCATACGGCGGACGATGGGATGGAACGGAACGGGCGTAGTGATTCCACTGCAGTTGGACACTGTGAGGCAAATGCTGCCAGGCAAGTATTGCGCGGTGATGGACTTGAGCCTGGTCAAGCTGGGCTGCAGTACCACGGTATACGGTGTATGGCTTGCGCTTGTAGTAGCACTTGCCATCACGGTGAAAGAAGGTAATATTACCAATACTGGACCAGCAATCTTCAATCAGTGCGGTGGGATGGAACTTAGGCATAATGATATGGTATTAAATTACTTCTCAAAGTTACGGAAAAACCTGCGTAGAACATCTGAATGCGTTCGTTTTTGGACCGATGCGGGTCTGCAGGCGGTTTTAATCCGGACGTTTTTCATATGATGCGGGGTTGCGGCTGGCGCGGAAGAGTTCGTTTTACGTTTGCACCAGGTGGATCCGGGCTTTGAAAGCGTGGACCTTTCATGTACCGTGGGTGTGTGCATGGCCTTAAGGCGTTCGGAGCTCATGGATGGCGGGGCGATGGACGGTTTGATTGCGTGGGAAGATCATGTGCGGCGGGTTGATGTGTGAAGTGTTTGCGTACGTGTTTCATCCGAGTCAGGTTGATGTTTCAAGTAATTTCGTTCGTCTTTTGTCCGCCGGTGCGATATCGGGGTTGTGGCGGTTGTTAATGAGATTTGGATATATGGGTAAAAGATGGCTTGTAGTACGGAAATATGGCATTTATGGCTTGTTTGTGGACTGATAGTATCATTTATACTGATGGTGGATTATACCTGGGTACAATTAGGATAAAGTCTTAATCTCAAAGGTGGCTCCTCCGTAGATCAAAGGTGTTTTGTCCGAGTGATGACTGAGTGCGGCTGTGATGAGCGGCCGGCAGAACGCAGACGGTTCCTGGTCTGCAGACTGAAGGTGGGGCTGGCTCTTTGGGGTGACGGTGGTCCGGAAGGAACGGAGTGGAGGCTCGTAGCCCACAGCCTTGGCCGTGGGCTTCGGCCGAAACGCAGTGAGTGTAGGAACAGCGGCAGCACAATGTGCCAGACACACCGGGTGGATTGCAGAAGGCCCAGCGAGGCTTCCAAGCGCACTGCGGCAGGAGGTCTGGGGACGTGTGACGCGGGCATTGTGGAGCGGAAGGACTGACGGATGGTGAAGCGGAAGCCGTGCACTGGAATGGAGTACGGGCTGCGTACCGTGGCGTTTGTTGCAGACTATGATGAGTATGTAACGGAAGTGGCCGAATTTTGGCAACGTGGAGTGCCCACTTACGTTAGCCACGGTACCCTGACCGTACGGAATGGAAGCGTACGGCTGGAACGGAACTATGCGGCAATCCTGAAGCGGAATGATGAACGTGGCCACGTTCACGGACGGCCGGGGAAAACCTGCAGGATGATGCTGTCCTGATGATGCGCCCGCGATGGTGATTGTGGGATGCTGCAGTTTGCAGAGTTACCCCTAGGGCTATTCTGCCTGATTACCACCGCGCTTTCTATTGCTCAATCTGCCGGCTATGAAGCTAATGAGACAGAGAACAACGGCAACCACGNTACGGGTTGTGTTGTTTGAGGAAAGAGTTACAGCCAGGATAACTCCGATGATGACAGAAAGTATGATTACTACCGCCAGCAATTTTACGTTTGATGATTTATTTGATGCCATAGTTGTTTATGTAGGCTTAATAAGGTTTTGCTTATGCAAATGAAAGCATTATTCTGGGATTGTGCAACAATACCTGAGAAGATTCAGCGTGCCGGATGGCGGGATGCGGGCCTTGAGGGACCGCACCCTAAAATGAATCCGGGACGGGGACCGCTGGCGGCTGTGCCGCCGGGGGTGCACGCCCCGCTACCGAGGAGTGACGTGGAGGCAGTACCTGGAGAGGGACGCTGTGCGGACCCGGAAGGTTGTGCCGGAACGTTACGACCCAGCACCCGGAAGGGTTGCGCCTGCTGCACGCAGCAGGAAGCGCAGGTGCGAACGATTTGTTTAGGGAGGGTGACCGCCTGATGCTGAGAGCTATTTAATATAATGGATATTATGTTTGTAGGAGCGAGTGCGGGAGCGACGGAGGACATAATACCGCTCCATTATGTTACATAGCGGGGAAAGCCTGCAGTACTGTTTCTAAGCGAACCTTACCCCATTGCGGCCCGAAGCCGCAATTAAAACGAGGCGTGGAACACGATTGCTATATCTATGCCTGGAATAGTGCTTGCACCATGGAAGGTGTAGATATAGTAATGGTGTGAAACTCCTTATTGAATGATTGCCGGTGTGTGCGGCTGGACGGACCTGATAAAGCCGGACATTTGAGGGTATACAAAAAAGTATACATTGGGGTTTTGGGGTGAAATTCCGGAGGGTGAAGAATTTGCTGTTTTGAGAATGCGGCCAGAGGGCTTGTGGCGGGGTTTTTTGAGGGGTTTTGAAGAAATGCTGAAAAACGCTGAAAATGTTAATGGGGTGAAATTGGAGTTTGGGACATTTTTGGGACACAGTTGTTACAATTTGTAACGGGCGTGGAGAGGCTGGTAGCAGATTTGTAACGGTGCGCTGCGGGGGCTATCTGCAGTACTGGTGGAGGTAGGCATGGGGTTTGATGCGGCCGGCTATCTGCAGGGGGTTGTACCGGGAAGAACAGACAGGGGCTGGAACCGGTGCGGCTGCATGGTGGCTGACAGGCGGGCGCATAGTGACGCTATGGTGCTGCCGGATGGGTGTGATGCGGGTTATGTACGCTGCGAAGGTGAAGGCTGCACTTAGCGGCACCATGTGGCCGGCTGACGGCCGCCAACTGGGGAGGCTGGCTTCCAGGCGCTGGCTGTTCTGGGTTATACAAGCCAGACAGTGGCCTATGGGCGGGTCTATGAGGCTTGCTATACCATAAAGGGGTGGCGCGTGGACCGGAAGGTTCACGGTGCTGGCCACTGGCTGCTACCTCTATAGGGCGGGGCCGTAAGTAAAACTCTGCTGCTATTTGCAGAAAAGTTCCTGATACAGACTGTCCAGCCCGCGGGACGGGGATATCGGCCGTGAGGGCATCGGCCCTACTTCTGTTTGGGGTCCGGATTGTTGGGATCAACCTCCAGCATCTCAACTACATCGGTTATGGCCATGCCATCGGGGGTGATCATCTCATGATGAGGTATGCCAGAGAAGTTGAACAGTCCGGCCAGAGCATTCCAATCATCCTCAGATATGCGGTAACTCTGAGCACCGTCAAGCCACTCTTTACGGAAAGGCTCATACGCCCGCTCTGAATCACTGGTTATGAATACCAAGGCGAACTGGTCATACTGGCCGGTTATTAGCTCACGGCGGTATTTGAAGCAGTCCTTTATACCGGCAATACAGGGACCGCAGCTGGTGGACCAAAAGTCCAGATAAACGTATTTGCCGGGATAACTGGCAAGAATTCCCTTAAGCACCTCCTTGCCACGGCATTCGGGGAGTTCCCAGTATGGTGAATGCTTGCGCATGAAATCACGGTATATACGGTCAGCCACTACCTCAAGATTTGAATCATTTAGGAGTTTCTTTAAGCAGCCCAGATAACTGGACATGACGCTGTCAACATTGACAACAGGCCTATTTTCAGCTCTATGCAGCAGTGTAGCCAGGTCATTTTCAAAACCCTCCATACAGCATATTTTGCCATACAGCGTGGGTTCTGAGGTTCCGTACAATCTTTTGTCATTCTCAAGGTTTATGGAATCTACCATAAGGGTGTAGACAAATACCTCCGAGACATCATCCAGGACATCACGAAGTGAATCCCTGTTAATCCTTGCTGTTTTGAAAACCGGGTCATTTCTGTAATAGTTGAAGATAGTCCACCTGTGAGGCAATAGGAGAATGAGTGTGTCATTGGCAGGGAAGCTTGACATATACTCCAATGTAGATGGAAGCAGCCGAAGTGAATCTACAGAAGACAAAACCTTTTGGTAAACTGAATAATCAATGAAACCGTCTGTTGCGGCAGATGATATTGCATTGACTTCAGTATAGAGACGTGCCTCCAGATATTTCATCATAATAGAATTCTCCAGCATGATCCCGGCATATTGGTATTCAAAAGCTGTGAGGTTATATTTGGACGTAATGTAATCTATATATTCCCGACCCCGTTTCTGGCAATCCAGGGAATAGGCCTGACGGTCTGCAAGAATTATGGCGTCATCATAACTGAATCGGGCGTAATCAACCACATTCACACCGGCCAGCCTATTATAATTCTTAAGGGGATACGGGCGACCGTCTGAAAGATAATAATCTGTAGTGCCGTCTTTATGGAACAGTATGTACAGAGTGTCACCTGCTTGGGCAATGAGATCATGCCAATCGGAATTCTGGTCAACTATTGAGGCCCCCAAGGTACCGTTAACATCAAGAGTCTTTTCAAAACGGCCGTCGGGATCTATTTCAAGGGACAATGTATTAGACTGCCCAGTTGGGTAGTCTGTATAATGCATAGCGTATGTTTGATAGCCCTGATTGGCATCATAACCTTCGATGGTCCCGAAAATAGTTACTGCCCCTGATTTAAAGATATGGCGGCGCAACTGCTCTGCTTCAAGTTGCTGACTGCGCGGGAACTTGGGCTTGGCGGGAATAAAACTGGAATCATGGATACCTATTATCTTGAAAGCATCCATTCCGGTACCTTCTATCATATCAAATATCCTGGTAGAGGACGGCATGGGTTCAAAGCCAACATGGATGGTAGAGCCAGCGGGCACAACAGGAAAGAATTCGCCAAGCTGGTGTTCTGCCATAAACAGGACATTGTAATGACGGTCTTTCTGATCTGACAGATATGCCTGGGGAGCAATGCAGATACTGTATTCCGGTACGCGGGACTTACAGCTGATTGTAAGTATTGTGGCCGTATCTGTAAACTGGACATGAGTTACCGAAAGGTCCAGATACCAGTCATGGGTGTTATCGGCATAAGTTTGAGGATTGCTGAATTCTGTATTATGATGGGTGCATGCACCGAGAAGTGCTATACATAGGATTGAAAACAACGCTTTATTCATTATTGAAAGAAACAGGATAATTGAATTGTTTAGCAAAGATAAGCAAATAAAGCCATTAACTAAACAACTATTAAATTAATAATGTTGTATCTTTGCCACTGCAAACAAGGAGAGAGAAGATTGGTCGTGAGACCGGTCCATCTAAATTTCAATTATTGGAAAAGGACTGAGAAGGCTGGTAGAGGAACCGGCCTTTTCTATTGTATGTGTATGGTGGGAGGTCTGGTATTTTGTGTATCTTTGTTTCTGTAAATCGGGATTTACGAATGAAACAAAACTTAAGTTATAAGAACATTCATATTGGTGCAATAGCAACTTTTTATGTCATAGCCCTTTTGGTGCGTTATATATCATTGCTTGTTGTCGAAAAATACCCTTCAATTGAAACGAACTATGCACTTCAAGTTTCCGCAGCACTTGCCACTGGGCTTGGTCCTGCTATCGGAGCATTGATGGCTATGCTCATTTTCAAACGTAAAACGGAATACACACCCTTTGGCAAGTCTGCCTGGAAATCCATTGCGACTATTGTTATACCATGTATTGTTTTTGGCATTATCGGCGGATGGGACTTGGGCATGACATGTTTTTGGGCATTTGCTTATGGGCTATTGGAAGAATTCGGTTGGCGAGGATTTTTACAATATGAACTCCGGGAATTACCTGTGTGGCAATATGTACTTATTATCACAATAATGTGGTTCCTGTGGCATTTAGATTTATCTCAGCGAAGTGTATTGCCATTCTTTTTACTTCTGCTTTTCGCTTCATGGGGAATAGGAAAGGTGGTGAGTGATACACATTCATTGCTTTTCTGTGCTGCATTTCATGGCATAGTAAACTTTTCAAAACATGGTCTGCTTTCTGAAACACCATTTCTGATTGCCTTTATCTGCGTAATCGTCTTTTGGATAGTTATGTGGTATTTTGTTGGTACATCCCCAAAACAGCAAAATAGAGAGGAATAAATTCCAATTTACAGGTCTGAACGATCTTATACAGTAAATTAAGAAGGGAGGTTGATGAATGTGATAAGGCCTTAATCAGACCGCCCCGTAATCATCAGCTTTCGTGAAAGGTGATGATTACGGGACGGAACCGATGCTGTGCATCGGATGTTACGCAGGTGCTTGGGTCAGCTGCTTGCGGAGATCCTGGACTTCGGTTTTGAGTTGGGAGTTTTCTCGGCAGAGCTTATCGACCGAGAGCTTGAGCTCGGTGTTCTCCCGGCGGAGTTCGAGGACTTCATCGTTGACTTTGGCAAGGTCATCCAGAAGCTTCTTATTGTTGCGGGTGAGCAGCTCTATTGAATCCTGCATATTCCTGATGGCGTCGCCCTGGCGCTTGCGGCGGCCGGCGAACCAGCCTGCTACTGCGGTGGCGGTTGGGACCAGGCAGTCGGTTATCAGATTAATGATTGATGT
>JGI24710J26742_10005006_pt1 | contig 10647 bp, 11 predicted proteins | sample BioPla2DNA2_FD_26742 | JGI IMG/M metagenome (IMG submission 26742) | reverse complement strand
CGTGGACACCCTTGCTCTTGGCTAACGGTTCCTACTACCAAGCCCGTAGTGGACTTTCACCACCAAGTTGTTGCCCATGCTGGGCACACGCAGAATAAACCGCCGGCTGAGCCGGCGGTTATGTTTGCAGTTTTTTTTAGCCTAAAAATCCTCCTCCGAATGACGGGAATATTAAAAGTAACAGTATTATAAGTATTACTAGGAAGAAAAGTCCTCCTCCAAATCCTGCTCCTGCAGCTACAAATCTTGAATCATCCATTTAAAGCACTCCTTTCATTAAAGATATCACCCATAAGTATTTTCATGTAATACATATTATTTAGAACATAGATAAAGTGTTACTGTTAAATTAAAGTTTCATTTTTTTACTGATTTATATTTATTAATTGCAATATATAGAAAATATTAGAAAGTTACATATACACCAAAACCAAACAGATACAACGAATATAACCAGAGAAACAAGATTAGCACTGGACTTGTGTTTAAAAAAATACTATGAAATAATAATTTACTACTATATACATCCTTTGGATTATTTTGATATAATTTAATATGAGGGGAGCTATGATTAATTTTATATGTGCTGTAAATATACTATTATTTAAAATTTAGAAATTTTGTTAAAGGGGTTGAGAAATGGAGGGTTTGTGTAATGGTGTATTAATTTTGTAATTTAGCAATTATGCTACATCTTCATGTGAACATCTTTAGGGTTCATATCTTTTCGTTTCGTTAAAGTTTTTGTAAAAAAATAAATATGGTAGGGAGGTAATGTACACATGGGAAGAAAGATATTTAACCTATTGTCGATTATGACATTAATTATTTCTGCTGTGTTACCGGGTTTTCTTATTACTGTTCCTGTGAGTGCCGCTGAGGACTTTGATTTACCGGAAAAAGTTACATTTGATGCAATCATAAGAGACTTTACTCCTCAAACCAATCCGGATTTTGAAAACCGTACTTTTTATAATAATGCGCTCAGAATAGGAAGTAAAGCTGTCAAAGGGTTGGTACAAGATGAACTGGATGAAGACGGCAAACCTGTTTATAAAGGACCGGGGTATTATCGGGATGACTATGGTGTAATCAGAACTAACGTACAAATGATTACCAGTGATGAGACATTTAGCCAGTGGTATAGGGATATTGAAGGTGTCAATAAGCCAATTAAACGTAAAATTGATTTAACACTGAATTATGAAAAAGGTGAGCCCTATTATGGATTTTGGGACGCGGCATTTTTCCCAATTGATGATAACTTACTTCTTGATGATGAAGAAACATTTGGAAATTATCCAGGAACAGAAGTAGAAATAGAAGTAAGATCGGGCAGTGGCACCACTGAGAAAGTGAGAGGAACGAGAAATTTTCACTTTACAACAGAAATAGAAAGTAAATTTATGTACAAGGGTGGAGAACGTTTTACATTTATAGGTGACGATGATGTGTGGGTATTTATTGACGGTAAGCTGGTAATTGATTTAGGAGGGGTTCATGGAAGCGTTAATGAAACAATATATTTGGATGATTTGGATATTGGTTTGGAAAAAGGCAAAATTTATTCTTTCCATTTCTTTCATGCAGAAAGACATACAGTAGAATCAAATTTCCAAATACAGACTACTATCGACTTTTATACCGAGCAGGATCACAAAATGAATCTTATGGCAAGGAATGAAGGTGGAAGCTACGGCAGTGAAGCAAGCGGAATGGTAGGGGATATTGTAGAGCTTCGGTATGTTTTCCCGGAACAGGAAATTGAACTGCCGGAATTAGAAAACATGGAAATAACCAAAATTAAATTTAACTTTGAAACTAATCTTCCAAGAGGGCTGGTAGTAATTGATTCAGGTGGATTGATAGAATCGAACATAGTTGATGAGAGAGGATATTTAATTGGCACCAAACTGCGGCGGCCTGACTCGGGTAATGATTTTGATTTAGATTATGAATTTGACGAGGAGACAGGAAAGTACCGGGTTAAGGAGCATGAAATAATAATAAAAGTGAAACTGATGAGACCGGGTGCGTACAGAATTAACCCTGAGGATACAATTGCCAATTATTCATTATATTATACTGACGGAGCGATTGTAGGTTTGCACAGAGGTCACTATTCTACAGACAACAATGTAGATATAAATGTAAGATTCAGGGCAAGAATAGAAGGGCCGGACTCCGTTTATTTAGGTGAAATTGTAACCTATACTGTAATAACTGACTTAGAAGATACCACTGATGCAAGTTTTACTTGGACTGTAGATGAAAGCTGCCTGAAAATTGTCGAAGATAACGGAGAGATAGTCAAGGTGAAAGCTGTGGGAATGGGAGAAAGTGAAATAGGTGTAAATGTTGAATATAACGGAGTTGAACAGGATGCAGAGAAGACGGTAAATATTATGTGGGCAATAGATATTCAATAATAAAAAAGATTATATGAAATTTTATAAAAGAGGTGTTTTTGAATGAAAAAGAGGATGAGTGCGTTGGCAATAATAGTTGCCGTTATATGTGCTTCAATTTTAATAGTTAGCGCAGCTACTGAGAGTATAATAGCATTAATAGCCACTTTTGATATTTATGTTAATGGTGAGAAATACCAAGGAGAAAATCCTCCTATCGTAATAGAAGGAAGAACCTATCTTCCTCTTAGGGCAATAGGGGAAGTGCTGGGAATAGAAGTTGAGTGGAATCAGAGTCTAAGAAGAGTTGAAGTTGCAAGGCCAACCGAAATAACAGAAAAAGAAGAAGAAATTCCTGCTGCTCCTCCTTCAGGTTATGGTATTATACCGGAAATCAGGGAAGTAAAGTTCAGCAAGTACAATCCTATTGACCTTAAAGTCGGGAGTTTGACAGCAAAGAGGGGAAGTACAGTTGAAATCCCTGTTTCCTTGGGGTATATTCCTTTAGGAGGTATATTTAAGGCAGACTTTGAATTGTTATATGACAGGGATGTTATGGAAGTAGAAACTATTAAACCTGGAAAATTACTGTCAGGAAATGATGCAGGTCTTAGTTACAGAGGTGAAAACGGAATAGTAAATATAATATTTAATGCACTTTCCGGAAAAAGATCATCAATTGATACCGATGGAGAGTTTGTTATAATTAAGGCAAAAATTAAGGATAATGCACCTGTAGGCAAGACTGCAATAAGATTAAGCAGCGGGGCGTATTTCCAGGATCATCACGTTGCTGCACTTTGGGTATGGTATGTTCCCGGTATTATAACAGTTGAGTAATTCTTAATAAAAATTAAAAATTAACACAAAAAAGCTTGTTACATAACAAGCTTTTTTGTGTTAGAATTATTATATATTGGGTATATTTAAACAATGAAATCATATACTTGATTAAAAAAACGGCTAAATGAACGTATAACACCGATAACTGTAAATTAAGAGCAATAATATAATACTTTTTACCATAAAAAATAAGAAATAAAAGGAGAGACAATTATGGAAAAGTACAATATCATGGCAGTTGTTATAAACCACAGGTCTAATAATGCACCTAAAGTTCAGGAAGTGTTCACTAAATACGGCTGCAATATTAAAATGAGGGTTGGACTTCATGAAGCGGAAAATGTCTGTTCCGAAGAAGGCCTCATTTTGCTGCAGCTGACAGGAAGCAATGAAGAAATTGCTGAACTGGAAAAACAGCTTAACGGTATGGAAGGGATTAGAGCGAAAACTCTCAGTATTTAAAGTGTTATAACTTTAACGGTACATTGCATATATATTCTCCCTACACAATAGAATTATTAATAAGAATTTACTATTGTGCAGGAGAATATTTTTTTATGAAGCTTTATGTTATTAAAATTAACAGTGTATTAAAAGGCATTTTTTTAGCTGCTGCGGCAATTCTGCTAATCTTGATGTTTTATTATTCCAAAGAGGAAATTTTAACGGTTTTTCAACAAAAGAGGGATTTACCCATATATTCTGTAGACTGTCCTGATAAAAAAATTGCAATTACTTTTGACTGTGCCTGGGGAAGTGACGATATACCGGATATATTAAATACATTAGAAAAGCATAATGTAAAAGCGACTTTTTTTATTGTAGGCACATGGGCGGAAAAATTTCCCGATGCTGTAAAGTTAATTTCAGAAGCCGGTCATGATGTTGCAAATCATTCCTATTCACACATAAAGATGGGCAGTGTAGATAAGAATAAAATAAAAGATGAAATATTAAAATGTGATGCTGTTTTGGAAAAAATAACAGGCAAAAAAGTTAATCTTTTCAGGCCGCCTTATGGAGAATACAATAATGATGTGATAAGAGTGGCCAGGGAATTAAATCACTATACAATTCAATGGGATGTGGATAGTTTAGATTGGCATCTTGATATTACCATAGAGGATATACACAATAGAATAAATAAAGGTGTAAAAAACGGTTCGATTTTGCTGTTTCATAATGATACAAAATACACTGCAAATATAATTTCAGATATAATTGTCAATTTAAAAGACAGAGGGTATAGTTTTGTACCGGTTTCAGAGCTGATAATCAAAGATGACTATTATATTGATAATACAGGAAGGCAAAAAAGCAAGTAGAAATCCTAATTTTACTTAAAAGAAAGCACATAAAAAAACAAAAAAAAAGGAAACATAAATATTACAGTTTAAAATGTAATATGAAATGAGGTATATTAATTGCTTATTGCAGGTATAATTGGCCAAAATAACAAAGAAAAAATATCCGGTTTAATCAGCCGTATCTTTTCAAATTCAAAAAAAAGAATAAGCATTGTGGATTCAAAAAACCTGTCAAATTTTGATGCAAAGAGAATTAAAAATTATTTTGTTGAACTGGAAAAAAACAATATTGACATTGTTATTTTAAAAATTGATATAAATGACCTGTTAAAAGATATTTTCTATAATTTTAAATTTGATGTTATTATTTTCACAGATAAAGCCGATGAAATTGATGAAGATAAAATTGAGACTTACAGAAAAATAATGAAGAAAACATTTTCATTATTAAATGAAAAAGGTGTTGCAATTGTAAATTCCGACGATAATGACCTTAGCAGCTTTTTAAGCGGGATAAAACATTATATAGTTACATATGGCTTTAATTTAAAGGCAAGTATAACGACATCAAGTGTAGGGGATTTTATGGACAAAGATAACATTATGTGTTGCCTGCAAAGAACAATACACACCAAAAACGGCAAAATTCTCGAACCGCAGGAATTTAAAATAAAAGCTGATTTAAACGGCATTGATCCCTATAATGTTTTGGCAGCGGCTACGTTTGCGTTAATTAACGGAGTGGATGTAAAATTAATGAACAATTAAATATATATAAAATACAAAAATTAATAATGTTTGCAAGATGAAAAAAATATACTATAATAAATGTTGAAAATACTTTATTGGTGAAATTAGAAATAATATTAAAAAAATGAATGCATAAAAGTAATTCTAAAAAAAGCTTTTCTTGAATAACATTACATTAGATATATTTTTGATGCAATAAAAAAAACGTAACGAGCCTAAGAGAGGAGTGGGGGGCAAATGGTCGGAAACATCATTGATAACAACATGGTGACCATTTCCGGTAAGATTTTGTCAGAAGCAGAATTTAGCCATGAGGTTTACGGTGAAGGATTTTATTCTTTCATGTTGGAAGTACCAAGATTAAGTGACAGTACTGATAAAATATGCGTAACCATATCAGAACGGTTGGCTTCCAGGGATGATTTAGAAATTGGAAGATACTTAGAAATTGAAGGGCAATTCCGTTCTTACAACAATTTCAACAATACTGAAGGAAGCAAACTGGTTTTAACAGTGTTTGCACGGGAGATTAATTTTTTGGAAGATGAAAAGAATATAAAAAATCCTAATCAGATTTACCTTAATGGATTTATCTGTAAGACACCTACCTACCGAACAACTCCTTTCGGCAGAGAGATTACAGATATACTGCTGGCTGTAAACAGACCATATAACAAGTCTGATTATATACCATGCATAGCCTGGGGAAGAAATGCCCGTTTTTCTTCTAAACTGGAAGTGGGCCAGAATATAAAAATATGGGGAAGAATTCAGAGCAGGGATTATCAAAAGAAACTTGAAACAGGTGAGACTGTTACCAAAACAGCTTATGAGGTGTCCATTTCAAAAATGGAAGTGTGTAAGGATGATCAAAAATATATATAGATTATAAAGGTCTTGTAAAGTAAGGATGTTTTTATGTTAAAAAAAGGTGATATAATTATATTTGCAGTTATTTTAGCAATTATATTGTTTTCGTCTATAGGGGTTTATTATTATAAGTTTGATAAAAATGATATTCAAAAAGTTGCAATTATAAAACAGGGCGATGTAGTTATTGAGAAAATTTTTATAGATGATTTGAATGAATTAAAAGAGATTAAAATATTTGGAAATGATAATGTGATTATACATGCCGAAAAGGGGCGTATCAGGTTTTATAAATCTGATTGCCCGGACCGGATCTGTGTTAACAGCGGATGGATTTCAAAAAGAGGGGAAACGGCAGTGTGCCTTCCGTATAAAATAATCATCAAAATTGAAGGCGTGGATGATGAAGTGGATATAATAACACACTAGAAGGGATATATGTGAATAAAACAAAAAAATTGGTTTTGATATCGCTTTTTATATCACAGGCTTTGGTTTTATCAATAATTGAATCATGGATAACTTTACCCATACCGGTACCCGGAGTGAAGCTTGGGCTTGCAAATATTATTACGCTTATTGTAATAATATTTTTTAGTTTTAAAGAAGCCTTAATTGTTGTCATAATGAGAACAATGCTGTCTTCAATATTTGGAGGAGGTGGGTTGATAGTTTTTTTATTCAGCTGTGCAGGAGGGGTATTAAGCACGGTGGTTATGGCGGGCTTACATAAAGTAAAACATGATGTTTTCAGCATTGTCGGCATCAGTGTGGCAGGTGCAGCAGCACACAATATAGGGCAGGTATTGGTTGCAGCATTAATAATGAAAGATATGGCTGTAATTGCTTTATTGCCCTTAATCCTTACTTTCGGCAGTATAATGGGTATTTTGGTAGGCATTGTAAGCGGTTTTTTAGAGGACAAACTTAAAAGGTCAAAGATATTTGATTTGTATTAAAAATGTCCTTGAAAACATTTTAAATTTATATTATGGTATAATTATAAGTATAATTTGCGGAAAGGGTAGATGCCGATGATAAAGGTTATTTGTGGGAAAAAGGGTGTGGGAAAGACAAGAGTTTTGGTTGATTCCTCAAACAGTCTTGTAGAAATTTGTTCAGGAGTTGTAGTATTTATCGATGGAAACAGCCGTAGTAAATTGATGTATGAATTAAATTACAAGATAAGGTTTATAAACATATCTGAATTTCCTGTAAAAATGAACAGCTCTTGTGTTTTTCTCGGTTTCTTGTGTGGAATAATATCAGCAAATTATGATGTTAACGGGATATTTATAGATGATATCACCAGAATTGTTGGTAATGATGTTGATGAGTTGAAAAAACTATTTGAAGGTGTGAAAGAAATTTCTGATAAATATAATATTGATTTTAGCATATCAATTGAAGGAGACCCAAATTCCATGCCGGAATTTATCAAACAGTACTTTTAAAACATAGTTTAAAAAAAGAAGCTATGTTTTTATTTTTATTTTAATAAAATAGGTTAAAAGGGCTATAACCTGCAAATTGCGGGCTATAGCTTTTTTAAAATTCAAAATGATTTAAATGTATAAGTTGCTAAAAAGTTTTAGGTGTTGTTATAATATTAAAAACGGATGAAATATTATTTAATTAAAAAAAGTATTATTTTAAGTAAATTTTTTTGCAAAACATAAAATTTTCTTTAAATTTAAAATGTTATAAAAACAGTATGGACGGAGTAAAATGTATAAAATTGCTGCGGTTGCAATAAGTAATTGTACAAGAAAATTTGATAAAGAATATCACTATATAATTCCGCCTGAATTTATAGATATAATAGGCACAGGTATCAGGGTGATTGTTCCTTTTGGCAGGGGAAACAGGCATGTTGAAGGGTATGTTTTTGATATTATTGAAAAGCCTGAGGCAGAAGGATTAAAGAAGATAAAGGATGTTATTGACAGCAAGCCTTTATTAAGTCATTCCATGATAAGGCTTGCAAAATGGATGAAGAAACGGTATATCTGTACCTATTGGGATGTTATAAAATGTATGCTTCCCCCGGGGATTAGCGTAAAAAGCACAAAGACCATTGTGCTTAAAAAAAATGTATCAGGCCTTAAGGGAAGTGAAGCTAAAATAGTTGACATGCTTAATTTGCAGGGAGGAAAAACAGACTATGAAGAACTTAAGGAAACTATAAATTCCAACATTTTTTCTAAAAGTTTAAAAAATCTTAAAGAACTTGGAGTTGTGGATGTTGTTGAAAAATTTACAATGAGTGTAAACAAAAAATACAATAAAATTGCATTTATTACAAAGCCCATAGATGAAGTTATTGAAGAAATTGAGTCAAATGATATAAAAAGCATAAAACAAATAAGGGTACTTGAAATGCTTATTGAAAATGAATACATCCCAACCGCTGACATTATGAATTTTTTGGGTGTGTCTTCCGCTGTTTTAAATGCTTTAAAGAAAAAAGGCTATATTGACTATAAAGAGGTTGAAGTAAAAAGAGATCCTCATGAAAATACTGTTTTTGAAAAGACTTTTCCTTTAAAGCCTACCGATGAGCAGGCGGTTGTGCTGGAAAAAACAAAAAGCATTATGGATGAAGGAAAATTTAATGAAATTCTTTTACATGGTGTTACAGGGAGCGGAAAAACAGAGGTTTATCTTCAGATAATACAAAAGTGTATTGATAAAGGAAAGCAGGCAATTGTACTTGTTCCTGAAATATCCTTAACGCCCCAGATGGTGGCAAGATTTAAAGGAAGGTTTGGAAATGATGTGGCGGTGCTGCACAGCAGACTGTCCTTAGGAGAGCGTTATGACCAGTGGAGAGTGATAAAAGATGGTGAAATTAAAGTTGTGGTGGGGGCAAGATCGGCTGTTTTTGCACCTGTAAGTAATTTAGGACTTATAATAATTGATGAAGAACATGAAACTTCATATAAGTCTGAGATTACCCCAAAATATCAGGCGGCTGATGTGGCAAGAATCAGGTGCAAAATTGAAAATGCCCTTTTGATACACGGGTCTGCAACTCCTTCCATTGAAACATATTACAGGGCCAAGACTGGGAAAATAGAACTTCTGGAAATGACAAAAAGGGCTAACGATATGGTTCTTCCAAAGGCATATATTGTTGATATGAGAGATGAGCTTGAAAGCGGAAACAGGACGGTTTTTAGCATGAAGCTTTCTGAAGAGATAAAGAAAAATATCGAAAAAGGACAGCAAACAATAATATTTTTAAACAGAAGGGGATATGCATCTTTTATATTGTGCAGAAATTGCGGGCTTGCCCTTATGTGTCCTAACTGCAGCATTTCCCTTACCTACCATGCATATGACAAAAGGTTGATATGTCATTATTGCGGATACACTACAAAAAAACCCGATGCATGTCCTAAATGTAACAGTGCTTACATCAGATCTTTTGGAATCGGGACGCAAAAGATAGAAGAAGAGATAAAAAAGCATTTTGAAGGTGCTACCGTTTTGCGGATGGATATGGACACAACAATGAGGAAAAATTCCCATGAACAAATTTTAAAGACTTTCAGGGAAGAAAATGTAAATGTGTTGGTTGGAACCCAGATGGTGGCAAAAGGTCATGATTTCCCAAACGTGACTCTGGTAGGAGTTATAGCAGCTGACAGCCTGCTTAATACAGGGGATTTTAAGGCAACGGAAAAGACTTTCCAGCTGATAACCCAGGTAGCGGGAAGGGCAGGAAGGGGCAGTGTAGAGGGAAGGGTAGTGATACAGACATATAATACTGAGAATTTCAGCATTGTATGTGCATGTAATCATGATTATCATTCCTTTTATGAAAATGAAATACTTCTAAGAAAAAAGCTTCTTTATCCGCCGTTTACCAATCTGGCATCGGTAGTACTGAGCGGTACTGATGATAAACTGGTGATAAGCAGGGTAAATGAAGTGATGAAAAATATTAATGAAAGTTTTAAAGGAGTAAAGGGAATATATAAAGTACTGGGACCTTTGAGGGCACCTTTGTCCAAAATAAAAAACAGATACAGGTGGAGGATAATAATTAAGTGTAATAGGCTGGATGTGCTTTTAAATGTTTTAACGAAAGTTTCAGACGATTATTATAATTTTAGCAAAAAGAATTCTGTTAATTTGAGTGTGGATATAAACCCTGTAAATATGTTATAATGATACAATGCTATGGGTTTTAAAATCTTTTAGTAACAAGTAACGGAGGATGACATATGGCTATAAGAAATATAAGAACAAGTGAGGATGAAATATTAAGAAAAAAATCCAAAAAAGTTGATGCATTAAATGATAGAATTTTAACCCTTTTGGATGATATGGCGGAAACCATGTATTATTCAAAGGGAGTCGGTCTGGCTGCACCACAGGTGGGAGTGTTAAGAAGAGTGGTGGTAATTGATGTGGGGGAAGGATTGATAGAGCTTATTAATCCTGAAATAGTAAAAAAAGAG
>JGI24710J26742_10005004_pt1 | contig 10653 bp, 7 predicted proteins | sample BioPla2DNA2_FD_26742 | JGI IMG/M metagenome (IMG submission 26742) | reverse complement strand
CAGGGGCGTTTTTGTTTTATATAAAACCCCTTCGACATGAAAAATATAGAAACGCAAAGCTTTCCTGTTTTAGGAGGTCAAAAATATGCTTTTAACAAAACGATGGCGCATCTCGCGCTGAAATCAGGAATAATAACTTTGTCGCATAAAATAAAAGAATCAAATTGAATTATTTCTATCGGAGGAAATAAAATGAAATTTAAAGATGTTGAATTTAAAACCTATTTTAAAAACTATCCCGATTCAGACGGCTACTTCGGAAAATACGGCGGATGCTATGTTCCGCGCGAACTCAAAACCGCCATGGACGAAATCGCCGATGCATATTATACAATCTGCAAATCCAGAAAGTTCATAAATGAACTTCGTAGAATCCGTACGGAATTTCAGGGCAGGCCGACGCCTATCTCACATCTTGAAAGGCTCTCGGATAAAATCGGCACGGGCGTTCAGCTCTATGTAAAACGCGAAGACCTGAACCATACCGGCGCGCACAAGCTCAATCACTGCATGGGTGAGGTATTGCTTGCCAAGTTTATGGGAAAGAAAAAGGTCATAGCGGAAACCGGCGCGGGTCAGCACGGTGTCGCCCTTGCGACCGCCGCAGCATACTTCGGTCTTGAATGCGATATTTACATGGGTTCGGTTGACATTAAAAAACAGGCTCCCAACGTTGCGAGAATGAAAATTCTCGGCGCCAATGTGGTAGAGGTTACCGACGGTCTCGCCACGCTGAAGGAGGCGGTTGACGCGGCTTTTGCGGCATACGTAAAGGATTATAAAGATACAATTTACTGCATAGGCTCCGTTGTCGGTCCCCATCCCTTCCCCCTGATGGTGCGCGATTTCCAGGCTGTCGTGGGGGTTGAGGCGCGGGAACAGTTTATAAGCATGACGGGCGAACTTCCCGATGCTGTTGTCGCCTGCGTCGGAGGCGGTTCAAATTCTATGGGCATATTCTCCGGATTTTTAAACGATCCCGTTGATATTTACGGAATCGAGCCTCTAGGCATCGGTACAAAGATGGGAGATCACGCGGCAAGTCTTACATACGGCGAAGAAGGGATTATGCACGGCTTCAACAGCATTATGCTTAAAGACGAGAAAGGCGAGCCTGCTCCCGTTTATTCCGTGGCATCCGGATTGGATTATCCCTCCAGCGGACCGGAACACGCTTTCCTGCACGATCTCGGCAGGGTAAAATATGACGTTATAGGAGACGAGGAAACAATCGACGCATTCTTTGAATTGTCCAGAATGGAAGGAATTATTCCGGCTCTCGAAAGCGCTCATGCCGTTGCATACGGTATGAAACTCGCCAAGGCAATGGGCAAGGGATCCATTCTTATCAACCTCTCCGGCAGAGGCGATAAAGATATGGACTATGTCATTGAAAAATACGGAATAAGATAGACCAAAACCTGATTATTAACATCAGAAATCCTGCTCTAAAGAACAAACAGCCGTTTTTCGTTCAAAGTATAGCGACGGCTGTTTGTTTTTGATAATCGTTTTAAATTGCGTTTTATGATTTAATAACTTGAATTACAAAATAATATATACTCCGACAAAATGCGAAAAAGATATAATGCAAAATGCCTCTTAATACTCGGCAATATACCGAATTTATGAGATATCAATATGACGACAAAAGACGACATAAAAGCAAACGGTTATTTTAAAAAGCAAAAAAACCTGATAATGATAATGGAACTGATAATGATAGTGAGATTGGTACTGATACTGACACTCAATCTTCAAGTCTTCTATATACAAAATGCATTCCGATAAAAGAATTTAAATAGTTTCACAAAAAAAACGACAGGAATGTATAAAAAATGTCAAAATATATTGTTTTAGCATATCCGTAGTTGTAAAATAATAGTGGACAAATGTATATAAGTATTATTTTTCATCGTTTATTACAGTCCTTATTTTTAAATTCGTCTAAATAAAGACTTGATTAAAATTGCTCTTTCTAATCGGCAAAAGGAGCTTAGTATGGAGTTTTCCCGATTTGACGATATATTTGTAACTCCGCGTCTGAAAGACAGACTTTCAAATATAGGCAACTATCCTATCACGACGGTGATTGCACCGATGGGATATGGAAAAACCACCGCCATAAAATGGTGGTCTTCGCGAAGAACAAAAAGCAATCAATCTTCCCTATTTTATAAACAGCTTGTAATAACCGATTCCGTCACGGATTTTTGGAACGGTTTTTGCAAAATGTTCATAGAATATCCCGACCTATATGAACAGCTTATAACGCTCGGTTATCCTAAAGATGCCCGGGCACTTTCATACTGTTCTGAAATTCTATCTGCCACTCTGTCAAAGATTAATAGCGATATCTATTTTGTTTTCGACGACATCCATGTTCTGCCGCCGGGTGTCGCAACCTCAATGATTATGTTTTTCGCAAAGAGCTTGCCAAGCAATATTCACATCGTCCTTATATCGCGAAATCAGATTTTCAACGAAAAGGAAAAAATGCAGCTCGGGCATCAGCTTTATGAGATTTCCGTTTACGATTTGAGATTAAATCCGGATGAGCTCAACGACTATGCAGATATTTGCAAGTTAGAGGCATCTCAGGAAGAGCTCGATGAGTTGGCGGTTTCAAGCGAGGGCTGGTTTTCCATAGTTTATCTCAACTTTAAATCGTATGAGAGAAACGGAAAATGGCTTTCCAGCACCAACGACATTTACAGTCTGATAGAAGAAGTTTTACTGGAGCCTTTGAGCGAAGAGGAAAGAGAATTCTTAATTCTGATAGGAATCACCGTCGAGTTCACCAAAGAACAGGCCGCCTACCTGTGGGCGGAAAGCGGATTCGACGGCGACAGCGATGAACTCCTCAATTCTCTTTCAAAAAACAACGCATTTATTTCGAAGACGGGCGGTCTCTACCGCTACCATCATATGCTCGGAAAGTGTGTGCGACATTTATTCTCTCAAAAACCCGAGGAGTATCAAAAAAACAGCTATACGCGCTTAGGCGACTGGTATATGGAACATAATTATTATATCCACGCCTATTATGCATATGCAGAGGCGGAGAATTATGAGAAGATTTTAGCCTGCATCGAAAAGGACAGATCTTCAAGCTTAAACTATGAACACGCCGAGGACTTTTTCTCGTGGATAGGAAACTGTGCGGAAGAAATATTGTTGCGGCATCCCGGCGCTTTGGCGGTATGCATGCTGACGATGTTTACCTTTAATAATATTGAAGAATTATATCGTCTTAAGTCTCTTCTTCTTAAATCCCTCGAGATAAACGACACCCTTTCTGAAGAGGAAAAAAATAATCTGTTGGGCGATGCGGAGATTTCCGAGAGTTTTACCGCTTTTAACGACATTCCCGCAATGAGCGAGTATCACAGGAGAGCCTGCGCTCTCCTCACCCGGGATACATACAGCGTAGATTCTGGCGATTCCTGGACCTTCGGCTCCCCTTCCGTTTTTATGATGTACCACAGGGCTGTCGGTTCTGCAGACAAAGAAAATGAGGATATGAAGGAATGCATGCCCTATTATTACCGCGTTACAAGCGGACACGGCAACGGTTCGGAACTTGTGTTTGCCGCGGAGCTTAATTATGAGCGCGGAGATTTCGTCAGTGCCGATATTTTAAATAAAACCGCAATGTCTGCGGCAAAAAAGAACAATCAGTTAAGCATTATACTGACAATCGAATTTTTGAATATGCGGTTGGAACTGCTTCGCGGAAACTATGACAATATTGAAAACATTTTGAAAAACTTGAGAGAGATGTTGCGCAGGGAAAATCAATACGACCTGTTAAATGTTGTTGACATCTGTCAGATGTTCATCTCATCGGTATTGGAACATCCCGAAAACACATCGACCTGGTTGTCGGAGGGCAGGCTTTCCGACACTCTTGTAACCTTCCCCGCCCTGCCCATGCTCAATACCTTTTATAATCAATTTCTTTTGGCAAAAGGCGAATATATACAGCTTATCGCGAGGAAGGAAGAATGTCTTAACCTCTACGGTATTTTCAACTATGTTCACTGCATTATAATATTGCATATTCAGCTTGCCGCTGCTAATGAAAAAATCGGCAGAGCGGATGACGCGATGGAAGAACTTAGAACCGCATTGAGTATGGCAATGCCGGATAATATTTTAATGTCCTTTGCCGGAAACATAGGCTATATATCAAAACAGCTCATGAAGCTGAAAAAGGACAAGGAATACACGGAATATATCGATAAAATTTTGAAGCTTTCGGATATCGTTCAGGCCGGGAAAGAGAAGATATTAAACGAGTATTTTGAAGAACGGATTGACTACGGACTTTCGGAGAGAGAAGTTGAAATCGCAAATCTGGCCGCAGAAAGAATGACTTCCGCGGAAATTGCAAGGGAGCTTCATATTTCCGAAGGAACCGTTCGAAACCATCTTTCACGTGTTTTTGACAAGATGGGTATTTCCGGCAGCAAGAAGAATAAAAGACTCGAACTTGAAGAGCTTTTAAAGGGACAAAAAACAAACAGCTGAATTTAACGGTTTTTATTAATCGGAAGTTGCTCTTCCCGAAGCTAATTAGGAAAATTTAAGTAAACAACCCGATACAAAAATGTATCGGGTTGTTTTTTATATGACGGTTTTATGTTAAAAAATTTTCATTCTTATTACAAAATAATTAAAATTAGTGACAAATGCTCACACTTAAAAAATTGAATCACAAGCTAAAATAATACAGGAAATGAAAAGTCTGCCGTTGAGGAGAGTAGGAATGAGGGCTGGTCCGATTTTGTCGGTAAAATCACAGGAAGACGGAATTTTACAGGTTGACTTTTGCACCGGAAATTCCGTTACTTTGGATATGAGACCGAGATTTTTCTGTTATCGGTTCGGCGTGCTCTCCAATCCCGATATCTTTTCAACAGCCAACACAGACGGGAACTTCGTTCGCTGGTACAAGAACAACATGGTTGTTGCGGAACTCGGATTTGACGAAATTATGAAAATGGTGCTCGGAGAAGCCTATTAATAAAAAATCAATATCGCTAGGAGTCGAAATATATTCGACTCCCTTTTTTAATTGGAAAAATTGAGGAAACATTTATTTTCTTCGGAGGTGTTCATTATTTAGGCGTATCGGGAGGGATACTGGGCGTAATAGCGGCGGGATTTCTCGGCCGGTTCATGTCAAAAAGCATACACGAAACCAAGGGATTCTTTTGGGCATGGCTTGTTCATTTCCTGCAGGACGTGATAATAATGACGGCTCTGTTTCTGACATTGAGTTAGCAACCGGATGAATTTAAGTATTCGTCAGTTGAAATTACCGTCAAAATACATTACCGTTATTTCAAGTTTGACAAAATACGGACTTATGTCCCGTGGCAACGGTATTTATATGAAAAACTCATTCGTGCTGATTTTGGAGATAAAAATAAATCTTCCCCTTTCCTTTTCCTTAAAAGAAAAGAGGAGGGTTAAAAGGAGCATAACCGACAGGTTGAGAAAGGGATACAATGTTTCCGTTGCGGAAACGGGTTCACAGGACAACCTCAAATTTCTCGAACTTTCTTTGGCCTATGTTTCGATATCGATGAACAATGCCGAAGACATGCGGGAGAAGCTCGTTTCCGAAATTAAGGACATCATCGAAGAGTATCGCGGCGAACTTAATGTTGAAGATTTTATCGTTTAAATCTTAACGGATAATAATAACGGCGGGGTTAAATCCCGCCGTTTTGTATTTTATTAAATATCAAGGTCAATCGAGTTTAAAGAGATCCGTGCTCAGGTACTTCTCCCCTCTGTCCGGGAAAATACAGACTATAACTCCGCTTTCAAGCTCTTTTGCAAGCTCCACGGAAGCAAGCAGAGCCGCACCGGAAGACATTCCTACAAAAATTCCCTCTTCCTTTACTATTCTCCTCGCCATCTCGAACGCGTCTTCGCTCTCCACCATAATTGTTCTGTCCAGGAGTTCTTCATTATAGATGCTCGGGACAATAGCTTCGGACATATTTTTAAGCCCCTGGATATAGTGTCCCCTTACGGGATGTGCGGATACAATCTGGATAGAGGGATTTAATTCCTTTAGCCTCGTGCCGATTCCCATGAGAGTCCCCGAAGTTCCCAATGCGGAAACATAGTGCGTCACCGTTCCGACGGTGTCCCTTATGATTTCTTCCGCCGTTGTGGAATAGTGCGCGATTTGGTTGTATTTATTTGTAAACTGGTCGGGCATGAAGTATTTATCGGGGTTTTCTCTTTTTCTTTTTCTCGCTTCGGTTATTGCTCCATCGGTTCCCTTCGTCGGATCGGTTAAAACGACCTCGGCTCCGAAGGCCCTTATCATTTTCTGTCTCTCTTCCGAAACGGCGCCGCTCATTATAATCTGAACTTTATAACCCTTTATTGCGCCGATCATCGCAAGACCGATTCCGGTATTTCCCGAAGTCGGTTCCATGATTATTTTCCCGGGGGTCAGGCTTCCGTCTTCCTCCGCCTGTTCCACCATTTTTAAAGCTATCCTGTCTTTAATACTTCCCGTAGGGTTGAATCCCTCCACTTTTGCATAAATTTCTATCTTTTCGGATTTGAAAATATTATTAATCTTTACAAGAGGAGTATTTCCAATCGTATCGAGAATGTTATTGTAAAGCGCCATTATCTCCTCCAACATTTTTATAATATGAAAAGTATATCAGACGGTAAAACCCTGTCAAGATTTTCTCTCGATTTAAGCCTGTGAAAAGAGGGTTCAAAACGGAACATTATGCATTTTATGTAAATTATTAATGACAGTTTTGTACAAAACTCCCCTTACTTAAAGGGTCATTTATGATAAACTTATATAAAGAATACCGGATTTGCTTTGATTTTATTCAAACAGAAGGTCGGTATGTTTTAAGAATAATCAATTCATTATAGGACACTTAAATGCTTGTTAAAAACCAGGAAGTTACGCTTACCATTGAGGATATTGCGAGTGATGGTAACGGAGTTTCAAGGTATATGGATTTTGTCGTCTTCGTACCCTATACGGCGGTAGGAGACGTCATTACCGCTAAAATCGTAAAAGTTAAAAAGAAACATGCCTTCGGAATAATCGTCAATCTCCTAAAAGAAAGCCCTCACAGAATCGATTCGGGATGCATTCACTTTCAAAAATGCGGCGGATGTTCTCTCAGACATCTCGATTACAAAGAGGAGCTGAGGCTGAAAAAAAATTTCGTAGTTAATTCCCTTAATAAAATCGGGAATATCGATTTTCCGGTTGAGGAGGTCATCCCCTCTCCCGACATTTCGAAATACAGAAACAAGGTGCAGCTTCCCGTTTATCAGGACAAAAACGGGCTGAATTTCGGTTTTTATGCAAGGAGAAGCCACAGAATCGTTCCGATAACCGGGGGATGCGATTTAAATCCCGTTATCTTTAACAAAATCGCGTCGGACGTCTGTGAAATCTTAAACTCGTATTCCGTTAAAGCATATGATGAATACAGCCACCAAAGGGATCTCCGACATATCGTTTTAAGGGAAAACGACAAAGGCGAAATAATGCTTTGCCTCGTTATGAACTGCGATTCTTTTGAAGGCGAACTTGAGTTCTGCAAAAATATTCTTAAAGAACATCCCGAAATCGTGAGCATAGTTTTAAACGAAAACTCCAAAAACACCAACAGAATAATGGGTTTTTATAACAGAACTCTGTACAACAAGGGTTATATTTACGACACTCTTTGCGGTAAAAAATTCAGACTCTCCCCTACCAGCTTTTTCCAAATCAACCGTGGAGCGGCGGAGATTCTTTACGGAGAAATAGAAAAGCTCGTACAGCCCGAAATCGACGATATTGTTTTAGACCTCTATTGCGGCGTCGGTTCCATAGGGCTGTCTTTTGCCGAAAAGGTTAGAAAGGTAATCGGAGTTGAGAACAACGAAAGTGCCGTTGAGGACGCACACCACAACGCATCTGTAAACGAAATTTACAACGCGGAGTTTTTCAACCTCGATGCTACGAAATTTTCGGAAAAGCTGAAAAAGTTCGCCATTTTGCCCGACTGCATAATTACCGACCCGCCGAGAAAGGGGTGTTCCGCAACGCTTTTAAGCAACCTGGTGAGCCTTAACCCCGAAAAGATAGTGATGGTGTCCTGCAACCCCGCCACCCTTGCAAGGGATTTAAGGGTATTAATCGACTCGGGTTATGAAATCAAAAAAGTTACCCCCGTCGATATGTTCCCGAGAACGGAGCATGTGGAAACGGCGGCGCTGGTGTCTAAAGTTATACATCGGGAATATTAATATAAATCCGGTGAAGAAGATGCTTGATTTGACAGCTGCTAAATACCCGGCTAAAGACTTATATAAGAGGCACACATAAACAAATAACGTTTATCGGTTTATGCTCGGAATATTCTCATAATATTATTTAAAAAAAGAAAAGGCATGAACGGCCTTTTTTATTAAATATTTATATAAATAACGATTTAAAAGGAAGAATACAATATGTGGGCAAAGAACAGCGTGTTTTATCAGATATATCCCTTGGGGTTTTGCGGCGCTCCCAAAGACAATGACGGGGTGCTCGTACCCAGAATACGCAAGGTCATGGAATGGATTCCGCACCTAAAGCGGCTGAACGCGGATGCGGTTTACTTTTCGCCCGTGTTTGAATCCGACCGTCACGGTTATGATACAAGAGACTACAAAAAAATTGACTGCCGACTTGGCGACAATGAAGATTTTGCCGAGGTTTGCAGAGCGCTCAAAGAGAACGGCATCCGTGTGGTGCTGGACGGCGTGTTTAATCACGTGGGCCGGGGTTTTTGGGCGTTTCAAGACGTTCTTCTGCACCGTGAACAGTCCGAATACAGGGACTGGTTCCATATCAATTTTAACGGCAATTCCTGCTATAACGACGGTATGTGGTACGAAGGCTGGGAGGGTCACTTTGAATTGGTCAAGCTCAATTTGGAAAACCCGAAGGTTTCTGAATACCTTTTTTCCTGCATAAAAGGTTGGATGGATGAGTTTCAAATTGACGGCTTGCGGATTGACGTAGCCTACTGTTTAAATGAGTCTTTTTTGCGCAAGCTCCGGCAATTTTGCGATTCAGTCAAACAGGACTTTTTCCTAGTGGGTGAAGTCCTATTCGGAGATTATAAGAGGATCGTGAACTCCGAGATGCTCCACAGCTGTACGAATTATGAATGTTACAAAAGTCTCTATTCCGCTTTTAACGATATGAACCTTTTTGAAATTTCACACTCTCTCAACCGACAGTTTGGAAAAGAAGAATACGCCATTTACAAGAACGAGCATCTGCTGTCATTTGCGGATAACCATGATGTCACCAGGGTAGCCAGCATTTTGAAGGATCAGAATCACCTGCCGCTGCTGTACGGCATACTGTTTACCATGCCGGGTATCCCTTGTATATATTATGGAAGCGAATGGGGAATTTCAGGGGTCAAAGAAAAGAACAGCGACGATGCGCTTCGACCGGAAGTTTACCTTCCTGAATGGAACGACCTGACAACGTTAATCGCTACCCTTGCCGATCTCCGCAAAAGATATAAAGCTCTGCTGTACGGTGATTACAAGAGTATTGTGCTCACAAACCGTCAGCTCGTGTTTCAGCGGGAGTTCGAGGAGGAACGCATATGGGTTGCCGTAAACGCCGATAACCGGGAATATCACGCTCAATTTAACGGAATCGAGACAAGTAATGCCACGAATCTGCTGACCGGAGAAAGCGTTTCTCTGCACGACGGCAGTTTGCTTTCTCCGTACAGTCTTTTTATATGGAAGATCGATTGAGGCTGAAGAGCGAATAACCGCTAACTTTTGAAAAAGAGGGCTTTAGTTCGCCGATAAGCCGTGAGGGGTTTATCAGGTTTTTAGATATAGCGCAAAAAAACGACCCCCCGTCGACGTGTTCCGTTTTGAGTAACATGTTGACGGGTTCTCGTTTTCTCGGCAAAATAGTTTTCGCCAGTTAATAACGAAAAATTTGATTATATTACTTTTTTAAAGATGCCGGAAAAGCTCTTTGCTTATCCGGCATATCTTTTAAAAGCCACATATCGGTTTTAACCAAAAACCCTGTAACTCCATTGAGGATTTTTTTCCTTATATTTTTGTTTATTTCTATACATTGCCTTATCGGCTCGTTTTACATAATCTTCTATCGTCTCGTTTTGGAGATTAGCCGGGTCATAAAATGCTACACCGAATGACATTACAACAGGAATATGCTCCGTTACCCCTTGCACGAAAACCTCTTTTGATTCCAGCTTGGAGAGTTTATTATAATCGCTGTAATCCTGAGAAATTATGACATATTCGTCTCCGCCTATTCTGAATATATCGCTGTCCGGAAATTTATTTTTCAAGTATTCGGCAACGCCTTTAATCGCTCTGTCGCCGTATTCATGGCCCAATTTGTCATTTATAAATTTTAAGTTATTCAAGTCAACAAACATTATTACACATTTTTTATTAGCTTTATTCAGCTCAAATAATCTGCGTTCATAAGCATGTCTGCTGCCCAATTTTGTAAGGTTGTCCGTCTTTAACGCCTCGTCCAATAACGAGAAATGTATTTTTTCTTTTTTAATATTATCAAAATATTTCAATGCAACCGATATA
>JGI24710J26742_10005003_pt1 | contig 10657 bp, 7 predicted proteins | sample BioPla2DNA2_FD_26742 | JGI IMG/M metagenome (IMG submission 26742) | reverse complement strand
CTATTGGATTCAGGTCATAAGTATTGGTTAATAGTGAGCTATATGCAACGGGTAGGCCATCCCATGTTACACTTTCGGATAGCCATTTTCCATCCCCTACCTTAAAATCGACTATATGATACACTGGTCGGATTTTGTTAGCATCAGTAACAGATTGGGGTATATCCCAATCAAGTTGAAAATATGGCTTGTTATTGGAGTCCTTTTCTATTTTTGCCTTTAAATTTTTAGGTGAATCGAGGCTTGTAATTGATGCCGCAGCAGCATTTTTACCTATGGCCATAACTTCTGAATAAGGCGAATATGCAGGCGCAAATTCACCATCATAAGGCTCAAGGATATATCTCATTCTGAAATAATATGTATTATTTACTAAGTCATAAGTATCAGCCGGGGATTTTTCAGGGAACAGATGCCATATAACGAAAAAGGTTTCAGTTACGTTTCCTTCGTCAACCAGATGACTGCCCAAATGCCCATAAAATTGCCCGTGAATATCATCGTCAAAGTTTGGATCACTTGAAGGAATTGCAGTATGCCATTGGCCATCATTTTCCTTCCAGTCTACCAAATATGCCAAGTTACCACTATATTCCGAGTTATCAATATCTTCAAGCACCTTCATGATGCTTGCGGGATTAGTCCACCTAAGATCAATAATTGATTCCCCATCCTTCCTCAAAGAAAGATTTCTTGGGGCTTCAAGCGATTTAATAGGCATTGCCTCCGCAGATACCATAGATATAGAGGACAGGATAAAAACGAAAACTAAACTAAATGCTGTAATTTTTTTGAACATTTTTTTAAGCCTCCCTGGTAATTCTATTTTGATAAGCTGTTTGTATAAATTTTTCAAATTATATCGCTTATCTCATAATCTTATGATAATCTGCTTTATTATTAATTTGTTATAGAATAGAACTATGATTTTATAGAAAAATACCTTAATTTCAATTAAACAAAAAGAGAGTTGAATACATAACATCAACTCCCTTTCTCTGTGTTTAACTATTTTTCGTTAGAATCTACATATTCTTTAGCATCATCAACATGTTCTTGGCTGGGCATTGTAACTCTTGATACCTGTTTAGTCGTTTCAATATTTGCCCATGCCGCTGTGTCATGCTTCTCAATGGGCTTAGCCATATGCTTTTCTTTAAATTTATTATCTGCCATAAACACTCCCCCAAACAGTATTTTGTATTCTCATACTGTCCAGGTTAGTATTTATGTATTCATAAAAAGCGTTCACTTCCTAAAAAATACTATTATATTTCTGTTTTCCATAGACCATGGAGATTGCAATATTCATATATACTTATATTATATGCCTTTTCTTCAGGGCACATAAAATTACAAGGCTGTCCTTCACAATTGGGGATCTCACCGTCCTCATCTGTATATGGAACTTTTTCTTCATCAGAATGGTATTCAAATTCAGCTTTTGGTTCCATTCCGGGCTTTAAATATTTTATCTCAATCTTATCGTCGGCAACCAAGGCAATCCATTCTATATAGTGTTCAGGCACCATTGGATGAAGTACCGAGCCCACCGCCACCTTTATTGTACTGTTATTAATGGAAACAGCGGGTACATGCTTTTCCTGAGAAGCATCAACTGTGTTTGCAACCAATTTTTCCATTTCCTGATCACAACATGTTAAAGTTCCACCACCGGTTTTAATTAAAGCGACAATGTTGCCACATATCTCACATCTGTAGAAGATTTCACGCATCAGTATCCCCTTCCTTCCTTTTTATTAATAATTTATGCATTATTTGTTATTACCCCAAAACTGTCTGTATTAAACATGAGAATTATTTCAATGTCGGAATCTCTACAGCATAATTTTACCCTGGTTGACTTGCAATACTGTTTTTAATATCATTACCGTATAGGCTGTATCGCCTTTTGTTTAAGAATATTTCATTTTAATGAAAGGTTTGATTTCAATGACATATAAAAAGTACATAGTACTGTTTTTCCTAATTTTTACTCTACTTATAAATCCATTTACTAATATTTCAATTTCTTCTGCTCAGCAGGTCACACGCTTTTTGGATGTGCCTTCCGGGCATTTTGCCTACACCCAGATTCACAAATTAAGAGAATTGGGTATTACTCAGGGAATTGGCAACAATATGTTCGGAGTTGGCAGAACCATTACCCGTGGAGAGTTTGTCACCTTTTTGGTGCGACTTATGGGATGGGACATTGTAAAGCCGGCTAAGGGCAGCTTTATAGATAACATGGATCTTTCACATAGCTTCTATGGAACAATTGAAACAGCTCTTCTTAATGGAGTAATCAATAAGGACAGTAATTATTTTCGCACAGATGACCCTATAACCAGAGAAGAAATGGCAATTATGATTGTCAGAACACTTGGTTATGACACATTAGCCGGCCAGCTGGATTCACTGGGAAAACCTTTTAGTGATGTTGCCCGAAACTACGGATATATAACCATTGCCAAGGATTTGGGGATTACAGCAGGAACAGGGCCCAACACTTTTAGCCCCAACGGTCTTGCAACAAGAGAGCAAGCCGCTGCAATGATGATTCGTATGTATGACAAGCTCAACACCCCTATGGAAGATTTGCATGCCTTCTACGCCATCAGCTCCGCCAGCCAGATCGAGAAGTTTTCGCAACTGGATTCGGTAAGTTTTGGCTGGGCCCGGCTGGAATATGACGAAAATACAAAACAGGTTTATATCAATACCGACGGGGCAGACAATGAATACTATATACCAACAGGATATGCGGGAGTGCTTGAAAAAGCGGCAGGTAATAATGTTTCTTGCCAGCTTATGTTCTTTGTCAAAGACCAGAACATCATTGACCCCGGCACCAACAAAACTATAAAACTGGCCGAGTATATCGTTACGCGTCCTGAAATAAGAAAGCCGGTTATAAAAGCAATGGTGGACATGGTTAATGAGACTAAAAAACACGGTTCTTCATTCAGCTTCGATGGAATGGTATCAGATTTTGAAGGCTTTAAAGGCAATGCCCTGAAACAATCATATAACGCATTTTTACAAGAGCTTAAAAATGAGCTGGCAAAGACAAATAAAAAGCTATATGTGGCTGTTCATCCCAAAAGAAAACCGGGGCAGGCCTATTTTGACGGATATGATTACAGAACAATCGGTGAAATAGCAGACAAGGTTATTCTTATGGCTCATGACTACGATGCGGTTTCATTAACAGAGGATGAAATGCTTCGTGGTTACACCGATACACCCGTTACACCCCTGGACGAGGTTTATTATGCCTTAAAGAGTATCACTGATCCTGATTCGGGAGTACGGGATCTTAATAAAATATGGCTCCAGCTTTCAATGGATACAGTTCAATGGAAGCTGAAAGACGGTAAGGTCATTCACTCTATTCCATTCCATCCCTCATACAACCAGCTGATACAGCGGTTTCTTACCGGGGTTGAATTAAATTACTCTGAATACAGCCAGAATCCGTATGCTAAGTTCTTCAATTATGAAGACGGCACAGATAATATAATCTGGTACGAAAATCAGCGGAGCATAGATGAAAAAATAAAGCTGGCTAAATTGTTCGGGGTAAAAGGTCTATCCCTCTGGAGACTGGGGAATATACCCGAACATAGTGATACCCCGGAGGTTCGTCTGGGGCTGGATATCTGGAATGAGATTGTTAAGAATTTTTAGTATTAAAACTACCCAACAACGGAGACTTGTGATGAATTATGGATAGAACAATTCTGCATTGTGATTGTAATGGTTTCTATGCTTCTGTGGAGTGTATTCTTTCGCCTGAGCTTAAGAATGTACCTATGGCAGTATGCGGAAACCCTGAAAACAGGCGTGGAATAATTCTTGCTAAAAATGAATTGGCAAAGAAATATAAAATACAAACTGCCGAAACCATATGGCAGGCAAAAAAGAAATGCCCTGATTTGGTATTGGTTCCGCCACATCATGATGAGTATAAAAAGTATTCAAAAATTGTAAACAAAATATATCAGCGGTATACCGAAAAAGTTGAACCCTTTGGGATTGACGAATCATGGCTGGATGTTACCGACAGCATTCATCTTTTTGGTGACGGTAAACAAATTGCCGACACACTTCGCAAGGTTGTCCGTAATGAAACGGGATTAACCATATCTGTCGGAGTTTCATTTAACAAGGTATTGGCAAAGCTTGGCAGTGATTATAAAAAGCCTGACGCTACCACTGTTATAAACCGAGAGAATTTTAAATCAATAGTTCATCCGCTGCCTGTTTCCTCCCTTCTCTATGTTGGAAAAAAGGCAAGAAAAATTCTTAACAAGTTAAATATCTATACGATAGGCGACCTGGCAAACAGTGATAAAGACCTCATAATTTCACGGCTGGGGAAATCAGGTAAGATGATACATGAATATGCTAACGGAATTGATGACTCCCCTGTTAAATCTATTTATGAAGCCGAGCCAATAAAATCTGTAGGAAACGGAATGACCTTCAAAAGAAATCTTCGGGGTCTGTCCGATATAACCATCAGCGTCAACACCCTGTCAGATACCGTGGCCACAAGGCTTCGTAAGTACGGTCTAAAATGTTCCACGGTGCAGATCTCTATTAAAGACCCTGATTTTAAAACAATATCAAGACAAAAACCATTACCCAGCCCCACTTATCTTGCAAAAGAAATTGCCCAGCAGGCATTGGAGCTTATTAAAGGGTCATGGAAATTAAATGCACCAATAAGAGCATTAACAATAACCGGAACCAATCTGGTTCCGGCCCATGAAGAAATAGAACAAATGTCACTCTTTTCCGACTGCAATAACGAAAGAAAGCGGCAGGAGCAATTGGAAACAGCCATTGACAAAATTCGTGAGAAGTACGGATCCAATGCAATATCTTTTGGTTCAGTAATCAATAACTGCCTGGGTATTNCAGAACCTGACGATGAAGATTAGTTATTCCTGTTAAACNTCAATTCTTCTTAAAGCGCCTTCGGCTGCTTTCTTAAGAACCAGAATTGAAATATATGAGAAGGCCAGGATAATAATCAGCATTAGTCCGAATACCACAAAAGTGTTTTCCGCAAAAGTAGTTATCAAATACCCAACAGCTCCAAATATCGTAACCAGAACAAAACCCAGAAGCATTGCAATGACAACATTAAAGTTCTGCTTTATAGCCTCCTGCGGATTATTCCAGACTAACTTTGGCCGCATTAAGTCAATGTAGATACCTACGGCACTTACTGGTATCAATGCCGCAGCAGACAGTATTATAACCATTACTGTTGCAGCAAAGGGGATTCTGAATGAAAACATAGCCACAACAGCAGAGAGTACCGCACCTGCCAATGATATGGAATAACCGGCTAAAAGTTTGCCATATACCTGTATTTCAGGCTTAACCGGTATATTTTTAAGCACCCAAATATTTTTCCCTTCCCTTGAGAAAGTACTTGATACCGCAGGATTAATAAGCACAAAGAGTGTTATAATTCCCGCAACAATCAGTGGTAATACGGGTGTTGACCTGCCGTTCTCAATAAGTTGATACAGAAACTGCATATCCGGATCATTGGCTAAATTCCCCCCGAACAAAGGCAGCATCAGCATCAATGGTGCTACAAATATCATAACTAACGAATTCAGGGCATAAATAGGTGTTCTCAATATGGTTATCCATTCAATCCTGAAAATAGCTAAGACTTGTGATGTACTCTTATAGCTGAGCTTGGTTTTTCCGGTTGAAGCTACTGCCTCAAATTGAGCGGTAGCTCCTCTCTGATATATAAACGACGCAATAAAATAAACCAATGCGAAAGCGCCCAGTGAAACAAGCAGCAGATTCGCCATATTGATTACAGCTTCACTAAATGTACCCGAAAGAATCTTAGTTATCCATATTGCAGGCGGAAATGCCCTTCCCATGAATTCGACTACGGCATTGCTGCTCTTTAGAAGTTCTGCTACAAAGTCCTGCTCATTACCCGGCATTTTGCTTATTAAATAGTTTTGGCCTAAAAATATTCCTACCAGCAGAATTATGCTGCCGATAATAGTTATCAAATCCCGGCGCCTGGATCGTCCTACTATATTCATAAGCAACAAAGAAAAAAATGATGAAATAACCAGAGGCACCAAAGGAATAAACAGAGTACAAATAAGTGCCAGAAGATAATATACAACACCCATATTCTGGCCAATACCATAAATAATAACCGGTGGAATCATAAGGCAAAAAGCAAAAGGATATTCGCCCAATAAAACTAGTACAAACTTTGATGCAAAGATACTCCCCTGAGGCAAAGGCAAACTTGTAAGAAACTCAGTATCTTTTGCCAGAAATACGGTGCTCAATATATAGAAAATACCGAATATAAGCGCTATAACTCCGGAAACTACTGCCGCCATTGTTAATACTATCTGTGGTGCACTAATGACAAAGCCTCCCTTATATAACTGAATCATCATAAAGGTATATATACCAATTACTTCAGCTAAAGCTATAAGAATAACAAGACCCATTCCTATACTTTTCCACAGAGTCTTTTTATCGTTTTTTATGTTATATAAGAAATTGGATAATCCATATCTTGCATTTATCTGGAGTTTCAGCAAGCTGATAAATTTACGCATCGGCACCACTTCCTTCTTCAGTCAGACTCAAGAATATACTCTCTAAAGAAGAATCCTGTGATTTCCTTAATTCGTCCATGGTACCAACAGCAATAATTCTTCCTTTGTTAATGATTCCTATTCTATGGCATATCTTTTCTGCTACCTCCAGCACATGGGTGGAGAAAAAGACGGTATTTCCGTTAGCACAATGATTATTCATTTCCTCTTTAAGAAGATGGGATGATTTCGGGTCTAACCCTGTTAAGGGTTCATCCATTATCCAAAGCGGCGGCTGGTGCAAAAGAGCCCCAGTGACAATTATCTTTTGCTTCATTCCGTGGGAATAGCTCTTTATGGGCTGCCCGGCTGCCTTTTTCATGTCAAACATTTCGAGATATTTATCAATACGTTCTTTCCTTACATCAGACGGAACCTCATATACATCTGCAATAAAATTCAGGTATTCAATACCCTTCAGCCTTTCATAAATATCATGGGTATCGGGTACAAACCCCATACTCATTTTGGCCTTAATGGGATCCTTCTCAATGTCATACCCACAGATGGTAATTTCGCCTTCATCTATGGGCAAAATCCCTGTAATCATTTTAATTGTAGTTGTTTTACCTGCGCCATTGGGCCCTAAAAAGCCAAAGATTTCTCCTTTTTTTACTGATAGCGAAATATTGTCAACTGCTTTTACATTACCTTTTGAATATGTTTTGGACACATTTTGTATGGTAAGCATAATATGCACCCTCTCGTTTAAATTAGTGCTTTTAACACCTTTCTAGTATAACTAAAAATATGGAAAAATAAAAGGTTCTGGTTTATATCCATGAGCTACGGGGACAGATGCCTGACAGATATGGCGCCGTGCAAGCCCTCAGATCGACAGTAAACGCAGCAGGTGCCGTGAGTGATGTCAATATACTGGAAGTGTGAGATGGGATGTGAGAAGTGAGATATTTTGCTTATATTCTTTATATACAATTTCTTACTTCCAACCTCGCACCTCTCACCTCACAAATGATGGATTCACTTAAGCGGCGCAGTTGACTCACTCTACAGGCACCAAACCAGTGGGACAAGGCACGTTCTGAGCGCAGCGCAGCCTTATTTTTTGTTCTTAATGTCTCTCCAAATACTGAAAATAATAGGCACCAATAAACTTATTCCCCCTGATATCAACCACTCGTTGAGATTCAGCGGAACTGTCCCGAATATAGGAATCATAAAAGGCAAATATATTACCCCGAGAAGCATAATTACCGAACTAATGACCGCAAGAACCAGATACATATTTGAAAACAGTCTGATTTCAAATAATCCGCGGGTTTCGGACTTACACTCAAAAACATGGATCAACTGTGAAAGAACCAGTGTTACCAGTGCTGCAGTCCGTGCTGCCACAATGTTTTTGCTGTTAGCTAACACTATAATAAAACTTGCTAATGTCGAAAGCGCTATCAATATACCCCTTATAATAATTACCCCGGAAAGGCCGTGGGCGAAAATACTTTCATCCGGGGATCTGGGTGGCTTGTTCATTATTTCGGGCTCACCGGGCTCAAGACCTAAGGCAATGGCCGGCAAACCATCGGTTGCAAGATTTACTATTAATATTTGGGCAGGCATCAGGGGTATGGGTAAACCACCCAATGAGGCTAAAAACATAGTAAGAACTTCCCCTACATTACAGGACAACAAATAACGAATAAACTTTCTAATATTAGAATAAATATTTCTTCCTTCTTCTACCGCTGCCACTATACTGGAAAAATTGTCATCCATAAGAATCATTGCAGCAGATTGACGAGTTACGTCAGTACCCGATATTCCCATAGCAATTCCTATGTCTGCATCTTTTACGGCGGGAGCGTCATTAACCCCGTCACCTGTCATGGCCACAATATGGCCTTTAGCTCTATATGCCCTGACTATTCTAAGTTTGTGCCTCGGATATACCCTGGCATATACTGTGGTTTCGTTACATATATGCTCTAACTCATTATCACTTAATTGATCCATTTCAGCTCCGGTCAGGATCCTATCTCCATCCCGGTATATATCCAGGGCAGAAGCCACTGCTTTTGCCGTTTCTTTGTGGTCTCCGGTTATCATCACCGTCTTTATTCCAGCCATTCTGCATCTGTAAACAGCTTCTGTTGCTTCTTTTCGGGGTGGGTCTGTCATTCCCGCCAAACCTATAAATACCATCTTTTCTTCTAATTTATCACTCCACAACTGGCTTTTTTCAACGGTTCTATAAGCGAATCCAATTACACGAAGGGCCATAGCTGTCATTTTTCTGCATTCCTTCATAACGTTTTCACGTTCATTGAAGGTCATTTCTCTTTCATATTCACCAACCAATATCTTATTGCATTTTTCCAGTACTACCTCCGGTGCCCCTTTGGCAAAGAGAAAGAGATCCCCTTTATTTGTTCTGCATACTACAGACATTAACTTGCGGTCCGAATCAAAAGGAATCTCCTTTACCCTTCTATAACAGGAATCCATCACATTCTTATCCATACCTGAATCAATGGCTGCTCTCACCAGAGCCACCTCAGTAGGATCTCCCTCTATATCAATTGTATTGGTTTTCTTGCCCTTAACTTCAGCAAGACGCGCATTACCACAGATAAGTCCTGTTTTTAAAAGAAGCCTTAGTGCAAAAGCCTTATCTTGTCTAATCTCTCTTCCTTTGCTGACTATAACCATCCTGCCCTTTGAATCTCTTTCAAGATTATATAAACTTTTTCCGGCGTATGCTGATACAACTGTCATTCGGTTTTCAGTCAGTGTCCCTGTTTTATCTGAACATATTACAGTGGCACAGCCCAGAGTTTCAACAGCCGGAAGTCGCCGTATTAATGCATTTCGCTGTACCATTCGCCTGACCCCAATAGCCAGAGCTATGGTAACAACAGCGGGAAGCCCTTCAGGTACCGCCGCAACAGCCAGACTGATTCCCCCCAAAAGCATATGTACTATAGGCTCGCCTCTAAGTATGCCCATTAGGGCTACCACCGCACAAATTATAAGACAGAATGTTACTATTATTTCTCCCAGTCTTTCCAGCCTTTTTTGCAAAGGGGTTTCCGAAGTTCCTGCCGACACAATCATATCGGCTATCTTACCCATTTCAGTATCCATTCCGGTTGCTATTACAACAGCTTTTCCGGTACCGTTGGTTACCATGCTTCCCATGTACAGAATGTTTGTATTTGTAATCTCATTCTGCCTGGAATGCCTTTTATTTATTTCAATTTTTGATGCTGGTATTGATTCACCAGTCAACATTGATTCGTCTATAAAAAGGGAGTTTCCTTCAATAATGACGCAATCAGCCGGCACACGGTCACCTGCTTCAATAACAATCAAATCTCTTGGTACAACCATATCAACAGGAATATCCTTTATTATTCCATCACGGATTACTTTAGCACGGGGAGCCGACATGTTCATGAGAGCCTCCATAGCCTTTTCGGTTCGAATTTCCTGGAAAAAACCAAGAAGCCCATTAAGAATAAGAATAATCAGAATTGCAATACCTTCGCTGTTCTCACCCATAAAAAACGATATGATGGAGGATACTATAAGAATAATTATCATTAAATCTGTGAATTGAGATAACAATGTTCTTAGCCATGACTTTTTTTTACCTTGCTTCAAAACATTCTTGCCATAGATTAAAAAATTTTCAGCCGCCTCGGCCTCTGTCAGTCCATGAATATTATCCTTTATATCATCGAAACCCAGAGTACGTTCCAAAGCCTCCACAACACCACTCCCCAAAGTATAAGAATAGGACAATCTATTTTATTCAAGTCCTGAAGGGAATAGTACAGTGGATAAACGCAACGTAAACCCCACTGTCATCCTGAGCAAAGCGCCAGCGGAGTCGAAGGATCTTTAATGTCAACGCAAAAGATTCTTCGCTCACGCTCAGAATGACATGAGGAGCTCAGAATGACATGGGGGACCCAGAACGACACAGGGAATGTCATCCTGAGCAAAGCGCCAGCGGAGTCGAA
>JGI24710J26742_10005002_pt1 | contig 10659 bp, 14 predicted proteins | sample BioPla2DNA2_FD_26742 | JGI IMG/M metagenome (IMG submission 26742) | reverse complement strand
AAAATAGCATCAATTGCTCTTTCATATAGTCCTAAAATCATCATAATCATTGAACCGCTTAATCCGGGAATAATTTTACCAACACCAATAATTATTCCGTTAAAAAACAAGACTAAATTTTTCACATTAACCTCACCCCTCATACTAAATACTATGTCAAGGGAGAGAATTTAACATCATTTAATCAAAATAATCAATTTTCATATTTTGACGAACACGCTTCATTACTTCTTTAGCTTTTTTTCCAGCCTTTTCCGTACCCTTCTTTAAAATTTCATCAACTACTTCAGGTCTTTCTTCGTAATATTTTCTTCGTTCTTGAATTGGTTTTAAGAATTTCATCATACTTTCTATCAATTCTTTTTTACAATCCACACAACCACGTGTTCCGGCACGACATTCAACATTAACAGTTTTTACATTATCTTTATTAACAAGTTTATGGTAATAATAAACCATACAATTATCGGGATTACCCGGATCATTCTTTTTAATTTTATTTGTATCTGTTATAGCACCCATGATTTTTTTGGAAATCGTTTCATAATCATCACTTAAAAATATAGCATTATTTAAACTTTTACCCATTTTTTCATTACCATCAAGTCCTTTAATTCGAGAATTTTCACTTAAAAGATGTTGTGGTTCAACTAATGTGGGACCATATATTTTATTGAATTTGCGAACAATTTCTTTTGTTTGTTCAATTACCGGGATTTGATCTGCCCCAACTGGTACTAAAGCACCATCAAACGCAGTAATATCCCCGGCTTGGCTAACAGGATAACCTAAAAAGCCATAAGTAACGCTTTCACCTTCATTACCAAAAACATCTTTCTTTTGTTTAATTTCTGTTTTAACGGTAGGATTTCTATATAATCGAGACACTGTTACTAAATTTGAATAATAGACCGTTAATTCAGCAATTTCTGGAATCATTGATTGGATAAATATTGTAGATTTTTCTGGGTCAATTCCAACTGCTAGATTATCCAAAACAACTTCCCGAATATTTTTTCTTACCTTTTCAGGATTATCAAAATTATCTGTTAATGCTTGAACATCAGCAATAATAATATACGTATTATAGTCCTCNTGAAGTTCAACTCGTCTTTTTAAAGCACCAAAGTAATGACCTAAATGTAGTCTACCGGTGGGTCTTTCACCAGTTAATATATTTTTTTTATTTTCCATTGTTCTACCTCCTACTAATTGTATATAAATACAAAGCTGCTAAAATNTCTTTTTCAAAAAGTAGTGCAAGATTGCACAATTCCTTTTTTATTTTGGGGTTGTTTTCCATTTTTTCTAATTTGTTGAATAAATATTTTATAAAATAACACCTATCCACTAATTTTATTGTTTCTTTATTTTTTATCTTTTTTTCAATTAATTCAGCATTAAAATCTTCATACTTATTGTTTGCCTCAATTAATAATTTATTATATCGGTTAATACGATAGATTAAAGTATCTTCTAGTTTAAACCTCTCGCCTAAATACTCGATTATTTCAGTAAATATTTTCTCGCTAGCTTTAACCTGATTATTAGTAATAGATGATATTTTTCGTTTTTTTAACACTTCTTTAGCTAATTGTTGATTATTTTTATTTAGCTTGACCATTTCTAATATTACGTTTCTAAATTTATCAATATATTTATAATAATTTTTATTTAGATTATTTAATTTAAAGGTATACTTTATACCATCTAGTTTATCAAATGTTTTCATTGCATCATTGTAGCCCAATTTCATACTTCTTCTGGCAAAGTTGCTATCAAATAGCAAAAAAGAATCTAGTTTGTTACGAGGTGTAATATATGTTATCGGAATGTTTTTTTCTTTAATTTTCCTTGTTAGGCCAAATGAATTTAAATCTACTACAATTATAGAAGTTGCTCCCATATCAATCGCTTGATTAATTGGAACTTTATCATAATAAGCCCCATCAATAAACATATCATTATCAATTTTCTTTATTTTGAAAGCTGGAAAACATGTTGCTGATGCCATTAAATAATCTTTTAATTTATTAGGAGCAATTTCCTTTTTTTGTAACATAGCAGGCTTAAAACTAGATAGATTAACAGTGACTAATCCATAATCAATTGGAGAATTATAAAATTTGTGATGATTTATATACCTATCCATTATATCCTCTATTTTACTAACATCCATCCCACCATGGAGAATAATATTTGACATATACTTTTTAAAGACTTCAACCTTACCTTTAAAAGTTTTTAAATCACCAGTCATCTGCTCTTTAAAAATTAAATCAAAATTAATGTTATACCACATACTCCTTGCTTTAATATATTCATTTTGAACCATTAAAACTCCATTTAAAGCACCAACTGACGTTCCAGTAACAATAGAGTATTTTATACCTAGTTTCCTAAGCGCGCGCCACACACCTACTTGATAAGCTCCTTTAGCCCCACCACCAGATAAAACAATTGCACGTTTCATTTTTTCACCCGTTCTTTGTTTCTATTATTATATCATTATTGCTTTATTTTTGATAGTTTTATTATTTTAATATATTTTTTTGACAATATTTTCCATGAAAACAAAAAAACTGATTTCCAGTTTTTTAGTCTTTATTAAGTTCATTAATAATTTTTTCTATTTTATTACCGTATTCTATTGATTCATCGTATACAAATGAAATTTCAGGAATATGCCTCATATCAACACGATCGTGTAGTTTACTTCTAATAAATCCTCGAGCACTATTAAGTGATTTCATTGTTTCATCGCGCTTAGAGTCATCTAAAACAGTAACATAAACCTTAGCAAAGCTTAAGTCACTTGCCAATTTAAGATCTGTTACGGTAACAAATTTAATGTTTTTGTCTTTTACTTCTGTAGCCAATATATAACTAATTTCTTTCATCAAAACATTTGATAATCTATTAATTTTTATACTCATGATNTCACCTATTTCTTTATTTCAATCATTTCAAAAGCTTCAATAATATCTCCGACTTTTAAATCATTATAACCTTCAATTGTTATTCCACACTCATATCCTTTTTTTACTTCTTTAACAGAATCCTTTTCACGTTGAATACTTCCTATTTTGCCTGTATAAATAACTATTCCGTCACGAATTATTCTAGCCGAAGCAGTTGATTTGATAACGCCATCATTTACATACGAACCAGCAATTACACCAATTTTAGAAAATTTAAACAATTGTCTTACTTCTGCACTTCCAATAATTTTTTCTTCATAAGTCGGGTCAAGCATTCCTTTCATTGCTGCTTCCATTTCTTCAACAGCTTTGTAAATTACGTCATACAATCTAATTTCCACGTTGTTTTCTTTAGCATAATTTCTTATTTCATTGTTTGGTCTAACGTTAAATCCAATAATTATTGCATTAGCTGCTTTAGCAAGTAAGATATCATTTTCTGTAATCGCACCTACGCTACTTCTCGTAACTTTTACACGAACACCTTCTACTTCAATTCTTTCTAAAGTAAACTTAACAGCTTCAGCACTTCCATTTAAATCGGCTTTAACAATAACATTGATATCTTTAACTCCTTCTTTAATTTTAGAAAAGATATCATCCAAAGTTATTGTATCCTTAACTTCGTTAGAACTTTTTTGTTCTTTTCTTTTACGCTCTTCAGCAATACTTTTAGCTTCCTTTTCAGTTTCAAAAGCCATAAATTTATCACCTGCTACCGGAACATCATTAAGTCCAGTAATATATACTGGTTTTGATGGTGAAGCTTCGGCAATTTCTTTACCAGTTTCATCTTTCATAGTTCTAACTCGTCCACAGCAAGTTCCAACAACTAAAGGATCTCCTATTCTTAAAGTTCCATTTTGCACCAAAAGCGTTACTACTGATCCCATATGTTTATCCAAACGAGACTCAATAACAGTACCACTTGCATAACGATTAGGGTTGGCTTTATATTCTTGCATTTCCGAAATTAATAATATATTTTCTAACAATTCATCAATACCAGTACCTTTAAGCGCTGATATTTGACAATATAAAGTATCTCCACCCCAAGTATCAGGCATTAATCCATATTCTGCTAATTCAGTCATTACCTTATCAGCATTAGCTGTTGGTTTATCCATTTTATTAACTGCCACAATAATTGGTACATTAGCTGCTTTAGCATGATCTATCGCCTCTTTTGTTTGTGGCATTATACCATCATCTGCAGCTACTATTAAAATAACGATATCTGTAACACTCGCTCCCCTAGCACGCATTCCGGTAAACGCTTCATGACCAGGTGTATCAATAAATGTAATTAATTGGTTATGACATTTTACTTGATAAGCACCTATTGTTTGAGTAATACCACCAGCTTCTTCCTCGACAGTTTTAGCTTTTCTAATTGTGTCTAGCAATGTCGTTTTACCGTGATCAACATGTCCCATAATTGTAACTATTGGTGGTCTTTGTTTTAAATCTTTAGGATCATCAATAATTTCGTATTCTTCGAAATTAGATATATCTGTAGTTTCTTCTCGTTTTAATTCCATATTATAATCAATAGCTAAAATTTCTGCACTTTCAAAACTAATACTATTGTTAACCGTAGCCATAATACCTAAAGAAAATAACTTTTTGATTATTTCCGAAGCATTAACACCTATCGCTTCAGAAAACTCTTTAACCGTCATATTATTTTTATATAAAACTACATTGTCTTGAGCAACAGAAACATTTGATATTAATTTTTCCTTGTTTTTATACATTTTCTTTTTTTGTTTTGCAAATTCCCTTTTAGAGTTTGCAGTGACTGATTTTTTTTTGTTAACTTTGCGTTCAGAAAGTGAATCATCAACTTTTAATTTAGTTGTATCTACTAGCCCCACTATTTCTTCTTCATCAACATCAATATCAATAATATTATCTAACTCTATGATTGCGTCTTCTGATAACATATCATCTTTACTACTGACATCAATCCCTAATCCTCTACAATAATCTAGTATTTCTTCTTCTGTTTTGTTCATTTCCTTCGCATATTCAAAAACACTCATCATTTTCGTCACCTCTTTCTTATTTTACAATTTCTCTTAACTCCTCAAAAAGCATATCCGGAATCTTAACTTCTAAATGTTTTTCTAATATTTTATTCCGATAAGCTTTTTCAATAACTGTGATATCTTTTTTAAGATATGCACCACGTCCATTTTGTTTACCATTTAAATCAATTATAACGTCACCATCAGGTGTTCTAACAACTCGAATAAGTTCAAATTTAGGTAATTGTTCTTTAGTGACAACACATCTACGCATTGGTACTTTTTTTTGTTTCATACTATCACCTTTTATTCTATGATATTAATTCCTTCCTCTTTTGCTTGCTCATAAGTTTTTACATCGATACGATAATGCGTCAAACGAGCTGCCAGACGTACATTCGCACCTTTCTTACCAATGGCTAGTGGTAAATTATCATTATTAACAACTACCATTGCCATTTTATTAACTTCATCAGTTACAAAAACTCGAACATCTTTTGCTGGACTAAGGGCATTACTAATAAACTTAGTTGGTTCCTTTTCATATAAAATAACATCTATTTTTTCACCATTTAATTCTTGAATAATTCTATTAATACGTGTACCTTTTTCACCAATACAAGAACCTACTGCATCAACATTAGAATTTTCTGAATAAACAGCTACTTTAGTTCTGTTTCCAGCTTCACGGGCAACGCCATGGATTAAAATAATTCCTTCTTCTATTTCAGGTATTTCTAATTCAAATAAACGTTTTACAAATCCATAATGATTTCGAGATAATAAAATAACAGTTCCCTTCGAATTAGTTTCAACCTTCGTTATATAAACTTTTATATTTGATCCCATTTTTATTTCTTCACCAGGAATTATTTCTGTTTTAGGTAAAATACCTTGTATTCTTCCAAAATCAATATAATAATTACGAACATCTTCCATAGCAACAATTCCACTAACCATTTCATCTTGTTTGTCGCCATACTCTTCATTAATAATATTTCGTTCAGCTTCCCTTATTTTTTGAATTACTACTTGTTTGGCTGTTGCCGCGGCAACTCTACCAAAATCTTTTGGTGTAACTTCTTCCTCAATTGTTTCTCCAAGTTCAATACCAGGTACAATTGCTTGTGCCTGCTCTACTGTTAAATGTATTCTTTCATCAAAAGGTAACTTCACCTTTTCTATTATATCTTCACCATCAAAGGTTTCATCAACAACAATCTCCACTTCACTTTCAGGATCAACTACAGTTTTAAATGAATAAACCTTTATTTCTCCTGTTTGTCGGTTGATATCAACTCTAACATTAGATAATGATTTATAATTTTTTTTATAAGCAGAAGTAAGTGCGAGTTCAAGAGCTTCATAAATAATTTCTTCTTGAATACCTTTTTCTTTAGTTAATAATTCGATTGCACTTTTAAAAGCTTTAGCATCCATGTTATTCCCTACCTCTTTCTTTTGAACAAACATCTAAAATATAACTTTCTTTAATAGGATCATTTTCATCTAAAATCGGACTTATTAAATTATTGATAAAAACACAGTCATCAATATCAACAATACCATCCTTATCAATAATAATTCTTAAAAAATAATTATTGTCTTCTTTTTCATATTTTACTTCATCTAACTGATAATTATTGTCATTTATTGGTTTTTCAATTAGACTTCTAATCTTATTTTCCATATTCTCTTGCTCCTCTATCTATTAGGAAAGAGTGGGTCTCCCCACTCTTCCTGTTACATGTATTATATCACACTTATTGTTTTTATTGAACAAATTTTGATAATATGTATATAAAAAGTGATTTTTTTTGGTATAATTATATTGGAGATGATAGTATGAAAGAATTTTTTTGTAACAAAAGGAATAAAACATGTTTAATTGGGATAGTAGTATTTACTATATATTCATTTACTACCTTGCTAAAAGGAGTGCCCCTAAGTTGGTTAGATATAAAAGAAAATAACGAAACAATTTTATTACTATATTCATTGGTAGTATCTATCTTGCTAATAGGAGTTATTACTTTTATCTATAAAGACAAATTAAAGTTAAAATATGAAGACCTTAAGAAAAATCATAAAAAATATTTTTCAAACAGTTTAAAATATTGGTTATTCGCCTTGCTTTTCATGGCCCTTTCTAATTTAGTTATTTTAACTTTTATGGAAAGTAACTTACCAACCAACGAAAAAATTATTAGAAGTTTCTTTGGTTCTAATCCGATTATTGTATTTGCATCAGCAGTAATTGTTGCACCAATTTTAGAAGAACTTGTTTTTCGTCAAGGGTTTAGAGATATGTTTTCAGGTAATCTTATGTTTATTTTTATGTCATCATTTACTTTCGGGGCTTTTCATGTTGTAAGTAATGCAAATGCTTTAATTGATTTTGTTTACATAATTCCTTATGCAATCCCAGCTATTGCTTTTGGTTTAATGTTAAAAGAAACAGACAATATTTTTGTTCCAATGGGATTCCACCTTCTACATAATGGTATCTTAATCGCCCTTCAATTTGCAATATTAATCTTTGGATAGGGGGAACTTTGTGAAAAAAGGTTTATTAATTATAACTTGGATTATTATTATAACTTTTTTGTTAACTTTTGCTTACGCCCATTTTTTAGGAACTAAAGGCTTAGTTGTTAAAGAAATAAAGGTTACCGATAATAAGTTACCAAACAACTTTCACGGTTTTAAAATTGCTCATATCAGCGATCTTCATTATGGAAGAATTGTTAATGATGTAGTTTTAAAAACTATAGTTAATAAAATTAACACTTTAAAACCGGATATAGTATTTCTCACCGGAGATTTATTAGATAGGCATACCCAGTTATCTACCGAACAAAGAAAAAGTTTGATTAATAATCTTAAAAATATTAAAGTTACAATAGCTAAATATGCTATTAGTGGTAATCACGATCATGATTATGGCTTAGAAGACTGGCTTTCTATTATTAAAGATAGTAATTTTATTAATTTAGACGATAATTACGAATTAATATATAATAACGATACCATACCGATAGCAATCAACGGAATGAGCTCAAATTTACATGGTGATTTAACAGTTCAAGAAAAATTAGAACCTTTTGACAAATTATTAAGTGATGCTAAAACCAATGATATCGAAAAAATAAAACCTGTTTACAATATAATGATAATGCATGAACCTGATTATGTTGAACAATTAGAAAAAAATAATTTTGACTTAATCTTGGCTGGTCATTCCCATAACGGTCAAGTAAGAATTCCTTTTGTTGGCGCGATAGTAAAACCTATTGGTGCTAAAAAATATTACAAGGAATATTATAAAGTAAATAATACAGATTTATATATTTCTAGTGGACTAGGTACATCAACGTTAGACGTTAGATTATTTAATAAACCATCTTTTAATTTCTATCGGTTAACTAATAAATAGAAATTTTATATATGGTTTTGACAATACACATTATTAGTAATTAAAAAATACTAAAATTAATTAGTATTTTTTGTTTGGTAAAAACCATGTATATTGCAATAAGTATATGTTATAAAGTTATCACTTTCAACTTTAAATTTTGCTTTCGGTTCCTCTCCAGGTTGCAAAATAACTTTTTGAACGCGGTTTTCTTCAACTACTGCAATCCATTCAATATAGTGTTCTGCAATCATAGGATGAATTGTTTTTCCAATTTGAACTGTAACTTCATTTCCTTCTTTAGTAACATATGGAATGTGTTTCTCATATGTATTTTCTTCGGTGCTTATTTCAATTTCATTCATTTCCTGGCCGCAACATATCAATGTTCCGCCACCATCATTTATTAATTCAACAATGTTTCCACAAATTTCACATTTAAATATTCTCATTTTATACCTCCTATCCTCTTAATTATAGCACACCAATAAAATTTGTAAAGTCAAACACCGGTATTTTTATTATGTCTTTTTAACCATATTTTTCTAATCCAATCAAACGGAACAACCGTAATAGCCAATAAAATTATAAAAATAAATTCATTTATTCTTAAACCATCGGTTCTAAAAATGCTACCACCGTAATAAATAATATAAATTTGAATACTTGTTATCAACATCATAATTATGATAAAACCTTTGTTTTTTAAAACATTAGCAATTATATTTAAGCGGTGTGTTCTAGCATTAAAGCAATTAAATATTCCTATGAAAATAAATAAACCAAAAAAGGCTGTCATCAAATGCATATTATCAACAAAAATTGATTGTATAATGGGAAGTTTCAAAAATAAAAGACAAAGTAAAAATGAATATAAAAGCGATATATGGAATTCAGTTAACTAACTCAACCATATATCGCTACATGAAAATTATGGTATAATAATGAGTAGAAAGGTTGGTTATATATGGAAATAGTAGATATCTATGATGGAAAAAAGAACAAAACAGGAAAAACAGTTGAAAGAAGTACTAAACCTGAATTAGGTGAATATCGTTTATCAATACATATTTGGATTACAAATAGTAAAGGCGAATTATTAATTCAGAGAAGATCTGCAAACAAAAAAATGTTCCCAAATATGTGGAATGAAACAGGTGGGGCTGCTTCTACTGGTGAAACAAGCGAAATGACTTGTGCTAGAGAATTTGAAGAAGAACTAGGTGTTAAACCAAATATGGACAAAGCTGAATTAATAGGTAGCATAAAAAGAAAATATGATTATATCGATGTTTGGCACATAGAACAAGACATAGACCTAAATGACATACAAATGCAAGAAGATGAAGTCAGTGAAGTGAAGTATGTTACAATTGATGAATTAAAAAAGATTATCGAAGATAAAGAATTTGTTCCAACTATTGGTCCTAGTTTAAATATGTTCTTGACATATATGGATATGATTAAAGAATAAATATATCTTTAAATTCTTTTTTTTTGAGAAAAGAGATGATAAAATGGATTTTGAATTTGAAAAAGAACATTTAAATAATACTATAAAACAATATCAGGAAGTAATTGAAGATACCGAACTTTCTCTTAATTCACTTCCATCATTATATAGATCTAATCCAGAGTTTCTAGATAATGCTATTTTCACAACAAAAATTAAATTAAATAATTTATAAACAAATATTAACAAACCTTATTTTGCTAGAATCGATTTTGTTGATGAACATAACAAAGAAGATATTTGTTATATAGGTAAGGTAGGAGTTACTGACTACGATAACAATATAATTACTGTTGATTGGAGAGCACCAATTTCAAGTTTATATTATGATTCAAATGTTGGAAATGCTTCATATAATGCTCCTGATGGTATAATTAATGGTACCCTAAAAATCAAAAGACAATATGATATAGAAAACGGTATATTAAAATCATTTACTAATGTTGATACAGTCGCAAATGATGAATTACTAAAACCCTATTTAGATGTCAATGTTGATAATCGTTTAAAAAATATTGTTTCTTCAATCCAAAGTGAACAAAATAGTATAATTAGAAAAGATTTTGGAAAAAACTTAATCATTCAAGGCGTGGCTGGTTCAGGTAAAACTACCGTTGCACTTCACATATTCAATTAGTTCTTCTCTAGACATTTGTTCTGGGGTTAATTTCTTTCTTTTGGTATAATTACCTTTCCCTTTAGAAGACCTACCACGATTGT
>JGI24710J26742_10004999_pt1 | contig 10661 bp, 6 predicted proteins | sample BioPla2DNA2_FD_26742 | JGI IMG/M metagenome (IMG submission 26742) | reverse complement strand
GCCTACAAGTATAGGTATCTTATTTCTTTCATGTATGCTGTTAATATACCCTTTGGCATACTGCTGGAATTTTACAACATTAAATTCCTCATCGGGCTCAATTTCACTGATAAGATAATGAGGAATGCCTCCCATCTCATCATTGGTGATTTTGGCAGTTCCAATATCCATGAATTTGTACACCTGCATGGAATCTGCAGATATAATTTCACCATCCACAGCCTTAGCCAGGCTGACGGACAAGGAGGTTTTTCCTACAGATGTAGGACCTGTTAAGATTATAAGCGGTTTATTACTCATAGTACCCTCTTAAATTTCTTTTCTAATTCGTATTGACTTATTGAGATGATAACCGGTCTGCCGTGGGGGCAGTGATAAGGGTTTTCAAGGGAAAGTAATTCCTTAATTAAGGCAGCAGCTTCATCGGTTGAGAATGAATGGTTTGCTTTAACGGCTGCCTTACATGCCATAGATGCAGTCTTTTCCAATATGGATTCCGGACTAAGCTTATGGGCTGCCACCTCCTGAGTAAGCTCATCTAAAAATTCCAAGAACAAATCCTTATCTGTCAGATTGTATAAATCTGCAGGGACTGCTCTTAAGGAGAATTCATTTCCTCCAAAATGCTCGATTTCATAACCAAGCTTACTTAGAATCTCTTTATTATCATTAACCGTCTGCTGCTCTTTTAGTGTAAGTGTAAGTACTATCGGCGGCATCAGCAATTGTGATGAATGCTTATTTTCCCCGGCAGCAGTCATAATCCGTTCATACAGTATCTTTTCATGTGCAGCATGCTGATCGATTATATAAAGCTCTTTGTTATACTCTACCAGCCAGTAGGTTGAAAAGACCTGACCGATAATTCTATGATTAATAAGTGACTGTTCAGATATAAATGATACTTTGTCTGCGTCCAAATCTTCTGAGAATAAGTCCATTTGCTCCATCACCTTTATTTGAACCGGAGGACTGTCGGGACTGACACTATTATCATTGCTTTTTAGCTCGTTTGCAATGGTTTCCAGTACTTTTAGCCGATCCATACGGTTTTTCTCAAAAGGTTCGGGAAGCTTTGTGATATATTCTGTCTTATTTGTATTTTTCTTATTATCATCTGAAAGGCTTACCTTCGGTATCAATTCCTTACCGGACAAGGCATCTTTAATCAGATGATGAGTTATATCATAGATACTGTCTTGGTTATTAAGCTTAAGCTCAAGCTTTTGAGGATGAACATTTACATCCAGTAAGGATGGGGTAATCTCATAATACAGCGATGTGAAAGGATATTTGTGCTGCATCATAAAGGGCCTATATGCATCCTCTATTGCCTTGGTTATAATATAGTTCTTAATATATCTTCCGTTAATGAAATAATTTTCAAAACCGCGGTTACCCCTGCTTATTGTTGGCTTTCCGATATATCCTTTTATTTTAACATCCTTGGAGGTGTATTCCACATACAATAATTCCTTGGATATATCTCTTCCATAGATATGATAAAGAATATCTTTAATGTTATTATTGCCTGATGACTGCAGCTTTACTTTATTATTCACAATAAACCGAATAGAGACCTCCGGATGGGATACCATAAGACGTTCCATCAATTCGCTGACATAACCGGCTTCGGTTGCGGCGGTTTTTAAAAATTTGCGTCTTGCAGGTGTATTATAGAACAGATTTCGCACTATTATAGTTGTACCGGATGGACATCCGATTTCTTCAAAAGACTTTTCTTCTCCGCCTTCGATTATATATCTGTAACCATTTAAGGAAGAGGGTTCTTTGGTTATAAGCTCAACCTGCGATACTGCAGCTATGCTTGACAGAGCTTCTCCCCGAAAGCCCAAACTGGTGATATTAAAAAGATCCTCGGCAGAACGTATCTTACTGGTTGCATGACGCATAAAGGCTGCAGGAATATCCTCTTTAGCTATTCCTGTACCATTATCAGTTATTCTTATGAGGCATAATCCGCCTTCTTTTATCTCGGCTGTAATGGCTGTGGCACCTGCATCAAGTGCATTTTCAATCAATTCCTTTACTACGGCACTCGGTCGTTCGACCACTTCACCGGCAGCTATTTGATTTATTGTATTTTCATCTAAGATACGGATTGTTGACATAGCTCTGTCCTTTCACAATATTTACGTATTGCATCAAAATAATAATTTACAATCTGTGCGGTACGGTCTTAATAGCCTATATTCTGTCTTTTATCTTCTTTTGAAGCTGATATAACTTGTTTATAGCATCCAGCGGAGTTAATCTGGCAATATCCATTTCTCTGATTTCGGTAATAATATCCTCATTTCCGGATAATGAGAACAACGAAAGCTGTTCTACATGCGTAGTATCATAAAACATATCCTTGGAATTATTTTCTACACCTGTAGAAATATCCTTTGCCCTTAGGGCGATATCGTTGTTGCTTAGTTTTTCTGCAATTTGATTTGCCCGTTTTAATACGGATGCAGGAACACCGGCAAGCTTTGCAACCTGAATCCCATAGCTTTTATCGGCACTTCCTTTTACTATCTTTCTTAGGAAGATTATATCATCGCCCTGCTCCTTAACGGCAATACGATAATTGTTAACGCCCTCAAGCTTTCCTTCCAATTCACTAAGCTCGTGGTAATGTGTTGCGAATAGTGTCTTGGCACCAAGCATGGAATTATTGCTGATATGCTCTATAACTGCCCATGCAATTGAAAGCCCGTCAAATGTACTGGTTCCTCTGCCTATTTCATCAAGAATAAGAAGACTGTTCTTTGTGGCATTTCGCAGAATATTGGCCACCTCGGTCATTTCAACCATAAAGGTACTCTGACCGCCTGCAAGGTCGTCCGATGCCCCTACTCTGGTAAATATCCTGTCTACAATGCCTATATCCGCACTGTCAGCAGGAACAAAGCTTCCTATCTGTGCCATCAGAACGATTAAAGCAGTCTGTCTCATGTAGGTTGATTTTCCTGCCATATTTGGACCTGTTATGATGGAGACTCGATTAGCATCATTATCAAGTAATGTGTCATTAGCTACAAACATATCATTTGTAATAGTCTTTTCAACAACGGCGTGTCTGCCGTTTTTTATGACGATTCGTCCTTCGGTATTAATATTTGGACATACGTAATTGTTTCTTTCTGCAACCAAAGCCAGTGATGCAAACACATCAAGCTTTGCTATTGCTTTAGCGGTTTGCTGAATTCGCTTAACCTCAAGCCCGATTTGATCCCTAATTTCGCAGAATAAATCATATTCCAGAGAAAAAAGCTTATCTTCCGCACCCAGAATTATATCTTCCAGTTCCTTAAGTTTATCAGTGGTGTAGCGTTCGGCATTGGCTAAGGTTTGCTTTCTTGTCCAGTCCTTGGGAACGAGGTTCTGATATGAATTTGTCACCTCCAGGTAATATCCGAAGACGCGGTTATATTTGATTCTAAGATTCTTAATACCTGTTGCTTCACGCTCCCTGTTTTCAAGCTCAATAAGCCAGTCCTTACCTTCGGTTTTAGCCTTTCTGAGACGGTCAACCTCCTTATTATAGCCCTCTCTGATTATTCCGCCCTCCTTAACATTAATAGGAGGCTCATCCTCTATTGAGCTGTTAATAAGCTCATATATATCTGATAAATCATCAATCTCATTATAGATGTCTTTAATAAGCTTACTGTCAATATGCTGAATTAGAAATTTTATATGAGGAAGCATTTCCAATGATGTTTTAAAAGCAATTAAATCTCTCGGATTGGCACTTTTATAGCTTATCTTCCCCATAAGTCTTTCCAGATCATATATTGAACCGAGATACTCCCGTATCTCTTCTCTTGTTATCATATTTTCTTTTAGTGATTTCACCGCTGCAAGCCTTTGAGTAATCATTTCATAATCGACTAGGGGCTGTTCCAGATAGCTTCTAAGAAGTCTTGCTCCCATGGCCGTTTTGGTCTTGTCAAGAACCCACAGCAAAGAACCTCTTTTTTGTTTATCACGGATGGTTTCTGTAAGCTCCAGATTACGAACTGTGGAGCTGTCAAGAAGCATGAACTTATCATATGTATAAGGTGTGAGCTTTGTTATATGGGATAATGCGGTTTTCTGAGTTTCTGTAAGAAACAGCATTATACTTCCTGCAGCTATGGTTCCGATTGTATAATCCTTAAGACCGATTCCGTCAAGACTTCCTACATCAAAATGCTCCATTAAGGCTCTTACACATAATGCATCATCAAAATACCAAGGCTCCAGAGGAGATATTGCAATATTATATGCTGTCTTTAGGGCAGTGATATCTATTCCGGATACAAGGAAGGAGTCGTTGCAGATAATTTCTGACGGAGACCATTTGTATATCTCGTCCATAAGCTTTCGGATATCGTCTATCTCTGTAACATAATAATCTCCTGTTGTGATATCTGCAACTGAGATACCGTATATGTTTGTAGTATGTACAACACTCATCAGATAATTATTCTTAGTCTCATCAAGAACCTGTGTATTAAGATTCGTTCCGGGGCTGACTATTCTTACAACATCTCTTTTTACCAGTCCCTTTGCGGTCTTTGGATCCTCTACCTGTTCACAGATTGCAACGCGGTATCCACGGGCAATAAGCTTACTGAGATAATTATCCGCAGCGTGATATGGTACACCGCACATAGGTGCACGCTCTTCGTTACCGATGCTTTTCCCTGTAAGTGCTATCTCCAGTTCTTTGGAGCAAATCTTAGCATCCTCAAAGAACATCTCATAAAAATCACCTAAACGGTAAAAAAGAATACAGTCTTTATATTGCTCCTTTATCTGCATATACTGCTGCATTAGCGGAGTTAAATTTGTCATGGTTGTATACGGTCCTTTCATATGTATCTTATTTGTTATGTAGTGGATGGTATATCATCTGATAGGTTCTCTCCATCGGCTGCCGTGGTTGCCAATANATCACAGCGTTCATTCTGAGGATGTCCGTCATGACCTCTAACCCATATATATTCAACCTTATGAGGCTCCATTGCTTTTAGAAGCCGCTTCCATAGGTCAACATTCTTCACAGGCTCGTTCTGTCCTCTCTTCCATCCCTTCTTAATCCAGCCATCAAGCCAATGCTCATTAAATGCCTTTACAAGATATTGCGAATCAGAATATAACGTAACATGGCAGGGCTTTGTCAGAGCTTCAAGCCCGACGATTGCTGCCATAAGTTCCATTCTGTTATTGGTGGTTTTTTTAAAACCGCCGCTATATTCCCTTACATGCATATTACCCTTTGAATCAATGTATTCAATTATTGTTCCATATCCGCCGGGACCTTCCGGATTTCCTCTGGCAGAACCGTCTGTGTATATATTTACTTTTGCAAGCATTAGTCCAGAACACTCCAATCTCCTGTTCTCATATATTCATCTACCGCTGCTTCAGCTTCTTCAATAATGTTCTTGGAATATCCCAGAAGGTTAAGAAGCTTAATAGCATTTTTTGATACCGCTCTTCCCTTGTGCAGCTTATAGTCAAAAAGAACCCGGTTATCCTCGATTCTTTCTCTAAAATGATAATTGGAATAATATTTTTCTAAGATATAAGTAAGCTCAATATCATGCGTAGCGGCAAAACAAAGGGCATTTTCTTTTGTTAATGAAGCCAGAATCCTTGATGATGCGGCTATTCTTTCCGGAGTATTGGTACCGCGAAGCACCTCATCTACAAAGCATAGTATGGGATATTTGCCCTTTGCATTGTCCAGTATACGTTTTAACGATTTGATTTCTACGATGAAATAGCTTTCCTTACTGATGATATTGTCCTTTAAAGCCATTGATGAATATATAACAAAAAAGTTTGCTTTACATTCCTCGCTGAGTGATGTATATATCGTTTGCGATAATATCTGATTTATTGCCAATGATTTTATGAATGTAGATTTACCCGATGCATTCGAACCGGTAATCAGCGTGCATGTATCCTCAGTAATGGAATTAGGTATCGGATTATCTATCAACGGATGATATACATTGGTAACTGACAGCATAGGACGGCTGTTATTATGATAAAGCTTTGGAACAGAATAATATTTAACCATATCTCTGAAGGATGCGGCAGCTATCATACTGTCCAGAAAGCCGGCTATTTTAAATATTCTTAACATTGCGTCTTTATTCTTCTTAAAGAAGCTTAACATTTTATTATATTTGATCAGATCATGATGAGTGATCATGCGGTAATAATCCATCATGGCATCAAGAATACTGCCGCTTACATTTCTTGCAACTACTATAGATGAACCCCTCTTATACTGCCTGAATAATTTCAGGTCGGAAGCCAAGCGTTTATTATACTTATCCAATTCCGGTACGGACAGTTTAAGCAGCTCTTCGATATTGTCGAGGAGTCTTAGCTGGAATGCTATTATAAGAATAAAATTATCAAAATTAGCCTTATATTTAAGATATGAAACAATGTTAAATACAATAAAAAACATTGTTAAACCAACACCTAAGGTCGGGTATACGAATATTAAAGCTAAAGATATTATGATACATAGAATCAAAAGATAATGCGGCAGGTTGCTTTTTGGTTCCTGCTTACTGAGCCTGTCGACATATTCAAAGGCAGATATTTTTCTAAGCTTACCAATCTTATGAAGCTTAGTTTGAATAAGTGTTCTTACATTTATATCAGACTGAAAAAATTCTATCAATCGGTTTCTTTCTTCAAGCTCTTCTGTTTCAAAGCATGGTTTACGAAGCAGTGCATACAGATATTCTTCTCCAAGCGAGCTTTGTGTATTATTGATTCTTCTGTATATCTCGTCCATATCCAGGTCGTTCCAGGTGATATCATCAACATCCATATAATCATTCTTCTGCGTAAGGTAAAAGGCTTTTATGGATTCCATTTTTTCAGATGTATATTCGGATTCGCAAGCAGTACCCCATTCTTCTTTTAAGCGATTTGTAATATACTTTTTTTGCTTATATTCACTTACAGTACTATAGATTACAAGTCCAAGGGTAACAACCAAAAAATAAAAAATAAAATCCATATGGGTTCTCCTAACTATTTATTCAAGTACACTTTATTATATATTTGCTGCGATTTTCAAACATTGGTGCTTCTCATAAATCACACTAATTATTGTATAATATCACAATTGGTTTGTCCAGTTAATATAAAGAGCCATAGTACTAAACTACGGCTCTAAAATATGCTTTATTCTAATCAATCTTTACTCTTATTAGTTGCTTACTGTCTTGCTTAATTCAGTTCGTTTATCAGTCATTAATGATTCTTACACATTTAACAGGTGTTCTGTAATATGCACTGGATATCTTTATACCGTCTCTTCTGTTACTTGCATGAATTATTTTGTTGTTGCCGATATAAATTGCTACATGGTTAATATATGATTTACTGCCGTAGAATATAAGGTCACCGGCTTTTAATTGTGATGTTGATATTGTTGTTCCTCTACTGGATTTAGCCTGTTCTCTTGATGTTCTTGGTAATGAGTAACCATACTCGGCAAATACCGCCTGCACAAATCCTGAACAATCCACACCCTTGTTGTTTATTAATCTGCTGCGTCCTGAGCCACCCCATACATATCGGTAGCCAAGGAACTTCTTAGCGTAGTTTACAATATTTGCTCTTTTACTGGATACGCCGGGGCCTAATGATAATTCTTCCAAAGTATATGCATGGGCAAGCTTATAGGATAAGTCCACATATTCCTTTGCAACATAACCGACTGTACCGGTCTCGGAATCATCCCCGTCTAAGCTGACCTTTACCCATTTGTTAATTTCTTCACCATAAGTTACAACCAGTGGATCAAGTACAAGAATTTCTTCTCCCGGTGCAATAGAGTCAATAATATTATCATCTTTAATGGAAGGATCTTTTCTGACACGAAGATTGCCGTTACCGTTAAATGTGGCTACATGGTTAGCAATCTCTAAGGCCAGCTTTGAAGCTTCCTGTCCTATGATAAGGTATTCACTCTTTACGTATCCTGTTACTTTACCGGATGTAATCTTAGTCCATCCGTTATTATCGGGCTCAAGAATCTCACATCCTGAATGTCTTGGCATCTTTCCGAGAATCTTACCATTCTCATCAGGCTCCTTACGAACTAAAAGATTCGTGGTTACATCAGCTATTCCAATGTTATAAAAGCCCGGAATAGGTGTATCGTAAGATGACATTGTAGAGATATCCGTATCTTCTGCTACAGGAGGTATATCTATTCCTGTTTTATCATAAATGAAACCTGCAACCGCATGTTCTGTAGCCATCGCAGGAGTAGAATTCGTAGAAAATAATAATACTCCGATAACACATATAAAGGAATACTTCAAATGCTTATAATTCATTTCGAAAGGTCCTCCGATTACTCTTGTATTACTCGATGAGGTCAATAATAATCCAAGTAATAATAAGTATTAACAAAAATGTTACATAAATATTAAATGTATTACGGGAATATTATAGCAAAGCGGTATATTTTTGTCAACAATATGTCAAAAAAATTTTGGTTTTCAGCACTATTAACAAAACGAGGTGCTATATTAGGACTAATTGCCCATAAACAAGCCGTCCGATACAAAAAACGCTGTAATAGACGGCTTAACAATTAAGATATTATTTAATACTTTTTTAAAAAATTATATTATAATGCAAATCAGACCACCGCTGCTGTCATTAATAATCTTTTGCATAGTTTCCTGAAGCTTAAGCTGACTGTCATCTGAAAGCTTATTAAGCTTACTGTTTATTCCGTCATCTACAAGCTGACGAATGGATTTTCCAAAGATATTCGTCTCCCAGATTCCTTCCTGATTATCCTTTGCATTCTCATTTATATAATTGATCAGATCCTTAGCCTGTTCTTCCGTACCAATTATGGGAGCAACTTCGGTCATTATTTCTGCCCTGATCATATGAATGGAAGGAGCACTTGCTTTAATCTTGACACCGTACTTGCTTCCGTGCTTCATAACTTCCGGCTCTTCTATACTGATTTCGTCTTTCATAGGTGAAACAATGCCGTATCCCTTGTTTCTTACCTGCATAACTGCTTGAGATACCATCTCGAATTCATTCTTCTTGGCAGCCAGCTCCCTAATCGTAGAAATCAGCTGATATTCACCTGTTATAGGTACTCCAATCATATCGCTCAGTATTTTGTAATAATACTCATCATCAAACTCTACATTTACTGTTACAGCACCGTTTTGCGTATCAACCTTTTCTACCTTAAAGCGTTTTACATATTCGCTGTCGGTACCTAAGTTGTCTGTGTTGACATCCTTTATTTGGCTGATGTTTTGGAACAATGCTTTTGCTGCTGAAATCAGATCCTTCTTTAACCAGTGGTCTGTCGGAAGCATTTCAGCCCATTTTGGCATATAAAAATTAAGTTCTGTAATCGGGAAAACAGACAGGATGTTTTCCATTATATGATGGATATCTTCTTTTTTCAGCTGTTCACAATTGACAGGCATAACGGTTACGTCAAATCTTTGTTCAATCTCTTCGGCAATTCTTAGAGTATCATTTGAATATGGCTTGCTGGTATTCAAAATCACTATAAAAGGCTTACCCAGACGTTTCAATTCCTCAATGGTTCTCTCTTCCGGTATCATAAAATTATTTCTTGGAATGTCTCCAAAGCTTCCATCAGTTGTGACAATAATACCTATCGTGGAATGGTCGTTAATCACTTTCTTTGTTCCAAGCTCCGCAGCCTGAGTAAATGGAATTTCATGATCAAACCATGGCGTTTTTACCATCCGTTCCTGATTGTTCTCGATATGACCTGAGGCACCATCCACCATATACCCGACACAATCAATGAGCCGTACATTTACTTTTGTTTCATTATTCAGTGAAATTTGAGCTGCTTCCTTAGGTATGAATTTTGGCTCGGTAGTCATTATTGTTTTACCGGCTGCAGCCTGAGGAAGTTCATCTACTGCCCTCTCTCTGCTATGGACATCCTGAATTTCCGGTATTACCAAGAGATCCATGAATCTCTTAATAAAGGTAGATTTTCCTGTTCTGACCGGCCCTACCACACCTATGTATATTTCACCGCCTGTCCTAGCTTGAATATCATTATAAATATCAAACTGCCCTAACATATGTCAACCTCCTATTGGTTATAGTTAAAGATATGCTGGGCAGTAAAAATCTATGATATTAAATGGTGCCTTAAATGGTGTCTGTCACCATTACAGTGTTACATCATTTAAAATTTTTGTAATGGTGCCTGTCACCATTAACCGTCCGAATTTATTCAAAGGATATATTCGGAATACAGCTTTACCTTCTATATGACTTATATCAACCAAACCAAAGGATCTGCTGTCCATACTGTGTTCGCGGTTATCTCCCATTACAAAAACCTGATTATCACCTACAGTAACAGGCAGCCGGAAATCAGCCTGCATGGTAATTCCTTTGACATAAGGCTCCTCCGGCAGTTCACCATTCAGGTAGACATGCCCGTCAATTATATCAATAACATCACCCGGTATGCCAATCACCCTTTTAACGAGTCTGTCCCTGCTTTCATCCTCATCTTTTTTGAATGGATTAATAATTTTAAGTGAATATAAAAATTCCCGGGCAAAGGAACCTATTTCTCTGCTTTG
>JGI24710J26742_10004998_pt1 | contig 10664 bp, 7 predicted proteins | sample BioPla2DNA2_FD_26742 | JGI IMG/M metagenome (IMG submission 26742) | reverse complement strand
TCTTGCCGCCATCGCTTAGGGTAAGCTCGTAGCCGCTCTTGTCGGCCAGCTCCTTGTACGACACCACGCTCAACTTTTTATTCACGGCGTCTATCAACGCCTTGATGGAAGTAATCTCCGAGTTGGCGTTACTCGTAAGCTGCTCCACGCTCTTCAGCCGTGCCTTGAGCTCGTCGAGCTGACGCTGCACGTCGTCAAGGTCGGTACAGCCGGCAAGAATGATCATCGCTGCCAGCACGATGGTTGTAAAAAATCTTTTCATGTTGTTTATTGCTTATGCTCCCTCAGTCCCCCAAGGGGGCAAATAATAAATTATAAGTTGTGAATTGCGCGCTACGGGGAGACTGCTCCACAGAGTTCACAGAGCTATTCACAATTATGCAGAAAACTTCACTGACAAAAGCTGACATCCAGCATCCATTACCCAACTTATTTAATCAGGCTTACCTTCGCCTTGTAGTCCATGGTCAATTTCATCCGCAGGTTCTTGGTAGGACGGACACCCACCAGTATGACGTGAAGTTTATCATCCTTTAATTGATTCAACAACTCGCCGTTGACGATGGTAAAGTGCACTTTGTTGTTTTTCACTTTATCGGCTCTTGCCACCAATTTACTCGTGTTGTCGAAATAGAGTTTGGCTCCCACGAAACCCTGCAGGTCATATCCCTTGGGGATCTCCTCTTCAAGTGTTCCCTGCGTGATGAGGAACGATTTGATGTTTTCGAACGAAAAGCCCTGTTTTTCCAGTTCCTGGGCGATGTTGATATTCAACACGCCGTCGTAAAGCGTTACCTCGGATGCACCGGCACGGGTTGCGGTGGCTTCCGCCGATTTAGTCGCAGCGTATACATCAAATACGATAGTCCGGTTATTAAGCGCGATTTCAGTACTCAATGCATCCTCGAGTACTTCTTTGCACGACGTGGCTACCAACAACAGCGATAGCAGGCAAGCCATCTGAATAATTTTTGTTGTCTTCATAAATTTGTCATTATATAATTATGGGTTATAATCTTCCCGCGGAAGGTGTCTGTTTGCCAAGTTGATTATATTCGTTTATGGTTCAATTCCGTAGCGTTGACACACTTCCTCGTAGCTTAATTGTTGCAATTCTTCTTTGAAGGCGTCGGAAGAAACAGTACTCTTTAACACACCACCATCCGCTCTAATAAACAGAAGCTGATAATACCAATTCCCTTGGGCTCCTGTTACTGCTGTGCCGTCAGTAGAGGTAACGTTTATTTCACAACAGAAATTAGTTCCGTCGGCATAAGTAGCGTAATTCACCATCTTACGTCCGGGTCCGAACTCAGTAAAGTCGCTTACCGCGAGAAATGCAGGTAAATTCCAAGTATAATAATGATTTGTATTTTTGATATAACAGAGCGAAACGTATTTTCCGTCCGTTATATCTTTAATTGTTTGAGCTGAAAATTGAAAAATGTCGTTGCAATGTAAAAATAAAGCAAAATCAGGTCTACGTTGTGCCCAATTTACTTGTGTTGCGAAAGCAATCCACTCTGTATATTTCACATTGGCATTTCCCATTTCACCTTCATCGCCTTTGTCACCTTTAATACCTTGTTCTCCTTTGGGTCCTATAGGTCCCGCCGGGCCTTCAGGACCTTCAGGACCTTCACATGATACAGTTAGTAACATTATTAGCGTAATTAGTACGGCAAACCATCTTGTTTTTGTTACTTTTGTTTTCATAATTGACCATTTTTAAAGATGAATAAATCAGTAATTTTGAAATCAATTCTCAATCAAAAATATCTTATTCATTTATTCAATAATTGCATTAATTCCGCATGAATTTGTCGGATTCTCGCGTTAACATATATAGCCACTTGTATAAAACCCGCGTTTTTACAACGTATACAGCTGATAACCAAAAAGGAAAGAGTACAAAAATCAGGTGATTAGTAAAAAAGATATAAGACGACAAAAGCGTCAATAATCCATTTTTCAATGGGGTAAACGGCGGTATTGCGAGGGTGTAACACCGGTCTGTTTCTTGAAAGTACGGGAAAAATAGGGAAGATCGTAAAATCCGCATTCATCGGCAACCTGAGTGATGGAGATGTTTTCCCTGGCTAATAATTTCTTGGCTTTGTTTATACGTAAACTTAAGATATAGGCCGATGGATTGTACCCGGAAATGGCTATCATTTTACGATTGAGTTGCGATATGCTCAGGCACAACTTGTCGGCAAGTGTGGATGGAGAAAAATCGGGTTGACGCATGTCACGGTAAATGATATCAGTAACGTTTTGCAGGAAGTTCATGTTTTTGTCATTACTGTTTCTCTCTTCGGTTTTAAAAACAGCACGCAGGTATTTATCTTTTAAAATGCGCCTATTTTCGAGCAGTTTATCCATCCTGATTAATAACTCATCAGGGTTGAACGGCTTAGGAATATAGGCATCGGCACCACATTCCAATCCCGTCAACCGATCTTCCATGTCACTTTTTGCTGTTAGCAGGATAACCGGGATGTGATTTAGTAACTCCGATGATTTTACTTCATGGCACAATGCAAAACCATCCTTTTGGGGCATCATGACGTCTGAGATAATTAAATCGGGAATGGTTTCATTTGCCAAATCAATACCCTCTTGTCCATCGATGGCATGAATTACTTTGTATATAGCGGGAATAATCGATTTAATATATAGCACGATGTCTTTGTTGTCCTCCACCACAAGGATGGTCATTTCTATTTCACCATTCTCATTGTTACTGTTTTCTTTTTTGTCGAGAGCCTTATGTTCCTGTTTTTCTTCGTTTCGGGTAAATGACGGCGCTTTAAGCATTTCATCCATTTTCAAACTAGGGAAAAGGGTATCCCCAGGTTGTTTTACCGGCAGCGTGACACTGAAAACCGAGCCTTCGCCCAATTTGCTCTCTGCCGAAATTTTCCCGGACATCGCTTCTGTCAACTGTTTGGTATAATGCAAACCGATTCCGCTTCCGGTTTTGATGTCAACATCAGAAGATTGGTAGAAAGGTTCAAAAATCAGCTTTAACTCTTCCGGTGAAATCCCTTTCCCGTTGTCCCTTACTTTAATAGTTACCTCACTGTTTTTGTGCGTCAAAACAGAAAGTGTAATGGTGCCCCCGGGAGATGTGAATTTGATGGCGTTCGATAACAAGTTGCGGGCGATTTCTTCTATGTAATGTGGTACGAAGTCTATCTCAAGAGAAAGCTTCTCGGCATAAAAATTCAGGTAAATTTTCTTCTCTTCAGCAAACAAGCGGTAAGCCTCCACAATCATTTGCAAATAAGCGATGATATTACCGTTTTTCCACTCGGGTTTTTCCACTCCGGCTTCCATTTTCGCCATATTCAGCATCCGGTTAACCAACTGTAGCAAGTTATTTCCCTGCCGTTCAATGGCATTGAGGTAGGGTAAGACAGAAGGGTCGATCATCTTATTCTGCCCTCTTACCAGAGCAACGAATCCCAAGATAATGGTCAGCGGGGTGCGAAACTCGTGCGTCACGTTGGTGAAGAAATCGGAGCGCATCTTATCGACGTTTTTTAGGATCTTGTTGCTGCGGTTACGGTTTGCATACGCGTAGCCCAGTGCCGCAAGGAACAAAATCATAAATACAATGATGATGATAGCGGCAATGGTTATTATCTTTTTCTCACGTTTCTGAGCTTCGTATTGGGCGCTCAACTGGTCGATGCGCAAGGTGCTTTTTTCGCGTTCATAATTGATGCGCATATCGAGTGCCTGGTTCACCTTGCTGATATTCCGGACACTATCCTGATAGGCTTTACTTGTTTTATAGACGTTAAGCGCCTGCCGATAGTCACCTTTTCGTTCATGGAGTTGATGCAGCAAGTCGTATACTTCCGACAACTGTTCGGGGGTATCGATTCTTTCGGCTTGGTCTTTCGCCAGCAAGATGTATTGCCGCGCCTTTTGATCGTCACCTTGCAGCAGGTTTATCCGTCCCAGGGAGAGACATGCCCTTAGCCAGTGCCACGTGTCGGAAATGTTTTCCATGATTTGGTATGCCTCCTGATATTCAGCTTCGGCTTCATCGTACTCCTTTTGTCGCTCGTATATTTCACCAAAATGAATATGGCACAAACCGATTCCCAACTCCGACTTTGCCACCCTGTTTTGTTCCATAGAATGGCGGTAATAGACTAAAGCCGAATCGTATTGTTGCATCATTTTATACACGTTGCCGATGTTGGCGTAATTGATAGCCTGTCCCAAAGGGCTGCGCAACTCTTTTTCACTTGCAAGGGCTTCATGGAAGTAGCGAAGGGCTTCGGGCAGGTTTTCCAACGAGAGGTAAATGTTGCCGATGCCGTTGAGCGCCATGACCTTGTTTTTCCTCCCGGTATAATCATCTCTTCTGGAGTAGGTTTCCGACAGGCGCAAGGCCCTGAAATGATAATCGGAAGCTTCGGGAAATGCACCAAGGCGCCTGAAATCGGTTCCTAATTGGTTTAGCAACTGTGCGATGTTGATGGTATCCTTGACCCTGAGGGCTGCGTTCAATCCATTTTGATGATAGATAATGGCTTGTGAAAAGTTGGAGTGGTCGCGCAATCGTTGTCCTATCACTTTACAAACTATCGCCAGGGCACGGTCGTCTCTTTTTTTCTCGCTCTCCGAGAGCAGTATCAATAAAGAATCGACTGGAAAAGAGGCTCGCGAAATTCTTTTTTCCAACTCAATATAGCTTTGTATGACAACGGGGTCTGGTATTGTTTTTTTACAAGCTGCCACGAGGGGTAGAAACAGAACAACAAACAAACAAGCATACACAAACAAGTGTCTCGTTTCGTTTGAATGAACCATATGTGTTTCTGCCCTTGACATCGTTTACCAGTTTCGGCACATTGCAGCTACAGGCGGGTGAACGTTAGCTGTTTGTCATTATTCTTTCAAAAATAGGGGAAAATAAAACAGGTGTCAATCATAGGAATATATGGTTTTTGTGAAAAGAAGGAGGAAGCCAAAAGGAGACAGGTTACCAAAAGGCTACTGGTTAGTTATGCTGGAAAGTGAGTAAGCAGGTAGTGGCAATCAGACCAACCGCTCTTTTATGGCTTTTACGGCTGCTTCTGATTTAGAGTTAACGGCAAGTTTCCGATAAATGCTGTTAATGTGTCCGCAAACCGTGCCTATAGAGATGTTGCAATGGTCGGCAATCATTTTGTAGCTGTCACCGGCTACAAGCCGTTTCAAGACATCGAGTTCACGTGCCGAAAGGGCATACCTGTTCTCAATCTTATGACTCGGTGAAGTGAAAAATTGGAGTACCTTGCGCGCTATTTCGCTCGACATGGGTGAACCACCGTTTGCCAACTCGGCCACTGCTTCAATGATTTGTATCGCGGATGCTTTTTTGAGCAGGTAACCGGTGGCGCCGGCACGCAACGCGTCGAAAATTTTATCGCGATCTTCTATCACGGTGAGCATCATCACGTTAATGTCGGGATATTTGTCCTTTACCAGTCGGGTAGCATCGATACCCGAAAGGTAAGGCATATCGATATCCATCAGAATAACATCGGGCTCTTCCGTTTCACAATTTTCAAGAATATGGCGGCAGTCCGGGTACGCTCCGGCAAAGCGCAACAATCCCGAACCTTTTACCAAGAAGGAGAGGCTTTCGCGCAGCGCGTCATTGTCCTCGTATATGGCGACCTTTATTTCTAACTTCATTTTTTATAAGATCTCGGCATTACAACGTGTTGAACACGAAGGTTCTTTAATTCAACTGCAATTTTAGAGATTACAAGCACATTTGTCAATCATAGGAATATATGGTTTCCCTCAATAACAGGCGATTGTCATTTTTATCCAAACTTGGCTGCAAATGCAAGTAGAATCTCTCCCGGTGTTCTTGCGCAAAAACGAAATTTTCATCCCAACTTAGCTTGAAAGGCAACCATTGTACCCTGACCAATCGTAGAGTGAATGGTAACCTTACCGCCAATTTTATCACCGCGATACTTCATATTGCGTAACCCGTTTCGCCCATAATCTTTGGATGTATCAAAACCTTTCCCATTATCGGTTATCGTCATTTGCAAAACAGAATGGGAATAGTCAAAATCAATGATTGTTTCCGTGCACCTGGAATATTTTGCCGCGTTGTTCATGGCTTCTTTGGCTATTAAAAACAGGTTTCGGCGTACATCCATCGGAACTTGTAAAGAAGCAATGTTTTCGGGGGCTTCAATAGTGAACTTAATATCAAGTGGTTCGAAAAGCGTCACGGCATATTCCCTGATACGTACGATAATGTTGTGAAAATTATCGTTTTGCGGGTTTACCGACCAAATAATGTCGTCCATGGACTCCAGCATATTCCGGGCATTTTTCCCGATTTTACGCAACATCTCTTCGGCATTAGGACTGTCATCCAATCTTGATTGCAACAAGTCACTCATAATGGAGATACTGCTCAACGTTGAACCAACATCGTCGTGCAAATCGGAGGCAATTTTCGTACGAATTTGTAGTTGCTTTTCCTGGTGTTTCTTTCGGTTCAAATATAGGGAGTAAATAATCACTATGATTATCATGATAGAAAGCGATAAAAACCACCAGGTCTTCCAAAACGCTTGCCTTACACTAAACTCAACAGATCGGTTATATCCCAACCAAACACCCTTGTACGAGACATCTACTACGAAGCGATATTTCCCCGGTTTTAGATTAGTGTATCGAGCTTCCAAAATACTTGTTGGTGGGTTCCAATCATTTTCCAAACCTTCCAATTTATAGCGATAACGTACTTGGCTGTAGTCTTCAAAACAGATTGCCGTGTAGCCGAAAGTAAGGTTATTTTGATTGTGCTTTACAATACGCGGAGCTCCTGTTTCGTCATAAGGGTTCCAATCGCGAACCGGTTGACTGTTAATACTAATATTTTCAATAATTAAATTCGATACGCTTAATTGTGAGTATTTTTCTGCTTCATCGAGCCATCCCACGCCCACCTGTGAGGCACTAAAAACATTTCCGTATCGGTCTACCATGATTTTGGCATCTACACCAACGTACCCTAACAGACCGTTCCGCTCATCTGTTAGCATAAAGGAGTTGTTGTAGGGATTGAGGTAAAGCAGCCCGTTGTTTACTATCCATAGTCCGCCATGCTTATCGGAAGTCATGTAGAATACAGTAAGATCTTTCAGTCCATCTTCTGTTTGATATATATTGAAATAGAAATTATCTTTGGTTTGCTCTTCAATTTTAACCAATCCTTGTCCTTCTATGGTAAGCCACATGACATTTGTCGTATCTTTTAGGATTGAATAGGTGTAGCCGTCTCTTATACCAGTTTTTTGTAATTTTAAAAGGATTTCGTGAGAAAAAGTTTCCGTTTTAGGGTCAAACATGCAAAAACCGGTACGGCTACCTATCCAAATCCGTCCATATTGGTCTTCTTCTATCGCTCTGAAATGAGTTGTACCATATAATGAAGCAGCGTTTTGAGTATCATTTGTAAAATAATCTGCTTTTGTTCGATTGTGATTTAGGCGTGCAACGCCAAATTGCCCTGTTCCTAACCACAAGTTATTTTGGCTATCTTCAAATACTTTGTAGATAGTATTGTTCCAAAAGTGGTTAAAATTCTTATCCGGTATTGAAAACGGCTTTAAAATCTTGTTTTGCTTATCAATGTACCAAAGTCCCCGTTGTGATGTAGCTACCCAAATAACTCCGTTGCTGTCCTTGAAAATATCATTGGCGTTGAACATCTCTTTTTTGTCAATCTCGGGCTGGTAATAGGTCCATTGTAGGGTAGAACTGTTCCAACAAGCCACCCCGTAGCTTTCCCAGTGCAGTCCAAAATAGTACTCATCTGTTGCATCGTCGTGTAAGGTTGCCGATACCCAACCATGAGGGAAAGGAATATCAAGGAGTTCAAACTGCTTTGCCCTTAGGTTTTGCCGCCAGAGTCCATCATCGCAACTTAACCAAAGCGCTCCATCTTTTAGTTTGAAAATTTTCATGTATGGCTTGTTAAGAATATTGTAGGTTTGTTCTTGTTTAAGTCTGGATAATTTTTCTGTATTTTTATTAAAAACATAAAGCCCTCTATCCCAGTCGCTTACCCAAATTTCATCTCTGTTTTTAAACATTATGTTGTTTGCTGACCAAAGATTCGTAGTGGTTCCTAAGCGATTGTCGGTTTTGGGATACACAAAGTTTTTCCATGTCTCGGTTTCCATATCGAAACGTGGAATCCCTGAAATCCAGCATATACACCACAAAAAGTTTCCTTCTTGGATGAATTTTTTCACAGCTGGTTGTGAACGCCAAAATGTAGCTTCTCTGTTTGGATAGACTTTGTGTATGGCATTTCTTTTTTTATCAAAGCTTATCAATCCACATTCAGCTCCCAACATTAATAGGCTATTATCTATGCTGTGTTGAATTATGCAGTACACACTTTTGGCAAAAGCGGGATTCCCTTTGGTAATGGGTGGCGTATCGAGATAATGATTCATTATGCCCGATAAATCGGGTTTAAAACTATAAAGTCCGTTAAGTGCGGCTATCCATATAGTTCCATCTTCATCCGGGTAAAAATAATTAATCGATTCAACAGGATTTCCATCTTGGTCGTTTTCCAGATTGGTGATTTTTTCGGTGCGGATGTCCATCAATGAAACCCCATGTTTACCACCTATGCATAAAGTTGTGTCGCCAAGCAAATAAAGCGATAGCACATCGGTATCAATAATCGAAGTGGTATCACCGGGTATGTTATAAAAGATTTTGAAATCATGCCCATCGTAGCGCATTAATCCATGCCTGCTCGCGATCCACACGAATCCGTGACTGTCTTCCAAAATATCTGAAATATTGCGAATAGATTCATCACCTGGAAGCCTGATTTCTTTGAAAACATACTCTTCAGAGCGTAATTTCAATGGTAGTGTAGATGTTTGCGCGGAAATTGTGAATTGCATCAAGAAAAAAAGCGGAGCCATTAGGGCTATTAAGCGAAAAAGGTGCAGCCTTATCCCGCTTGGCTTTTTTTTCCAAATCTCGTGTACACGGCACATGATTATTTGGTTATAGGTGCATTATTAGTATCATATCCCTCATCATAAGGGGTTGTAAAGTATAAGCACAACAACAAAGTTACTATTTAACAGAATCTAATACAAATATAGTAAGTTACGTTTAAAAAGCTCCCCCCTTTTGAATTTATTTTGCACCCAATTCTATAAAGACTATTTGCCATCGGTACTTTTACAGGTTAATCCAAGATAAGAGCTTTTATGTTTAAAATAAGGAAACTCACCAAAATAACCCGGCGACTAAACATTTTAAAGCCAAAAACGTTTTAAGAGCTAAATAGAACAATTAAAAAGGATAACATTATGGTAAGTAAAAGATTAGAAGCAGCTATCAACAAGCAGATTAACGCTGAATTGTGGTCGGCATACTTGTATTTATCCATGTCGATGCACTTCAACAACGAAGGGTTGCCCGGTGTGGCAAATTGGTTTTTGAACCAATTTAAAGAGGAACAAGACCACGCGCATAAATTCATGAATTACATGAACGCGAAAGGGAACAGGGTGGAGTTAACCCCTATTGAAAAAGTGGATACTTCCTGGAAAAGCGTTTTGCATGCTTTTGAAGAGACGTTGAAGCATGAAAGGGTGGTAACCCAACTTATTAACGAATTGGTTACTATCGCGAAAGAAGAGAAGGACTACGCTTCGGACAATTTCCTTCAATGGTTCGTGAACGAACAGGTGGAAGAGGAAGAGACGGCACAAGGCATTATCGACAGCCTGAGACTGATTGGCGACAACGGTTTCGGTATTTACTCGCTAGATAAAGAACTTGGTACACGTACATACACCGCTGCCGATGTTTCCGCGACCGGTGAGGAATAATTAAGAGTTATATCTGATAAAAAACAGGGCACCATACGGTGTCCTGTTTTTTATTCCTCTTTTACTTCTTAAGGAACTCGGTAAGGATAAAAATGGTTTGACCGTCTACCCGCCCTTGCACGTGTGTTGGATCTTCTTCCGATAGGCGGATGCCACGCACCCGCGTGCCTCGTTTTACCACCATCGACGAACCTTTCACTTTCAGGTCTTTGATAACGGTCACATCGTCGCCGTCAAAAAGCTCGTTCCCGTTGCTATCTACCACCTTTCCCGACTCATCGGCCGCTTCCATATCTTCCCGCGTCCACGCGTGGAAACACTCCGTACAGTGAAAAAGGGTGCCGTCGAAGTAGGTGACGCTACTTTGGCATTTAATGCAATTGGGTGTTTGTGCCATATTCCTTGTTTTTTATCACGTTATAAAATATTGATTCCTTGCGCCTCGCAAAGCTCCAGGGCCATCTCCCGAAGGCGGAACTTCTGTATCTTACCGCTACCGGTCATCGGGAACTCTTCCACGAAAAAGACATAACGCGGTATCTTGTACTTGGCGATCTTCCCCTTACAGTAGTCCCGCACATCTTCCGTTTCATACTCGAAGCCCTCCTTTAAGATAATGAAGGCGCCTACGTCCTCCCCGTATCGCTCCGAAGCCACAGCTACCACCTGCACATCTTGTACTCCCGGCATACGATAGAGGAAATCTTCCACCTCCTTGGGTGATATGTTCTCCCCTCCCCTAATGATCATATC
>JGI24710J26742_10004995_pt1 | contig 10667 bp, 10 predicted proteins | sample BioPla2DNA2_FD_26742 | JGI IMG/M metagenome (IMG submission 26742) | reverse complement strand
ATGGTTTTAACAGGTAGTGACATCACAAATAATGTTGAATATTACAACAACGAATTTTTAGGTACTGATAAAAAGGTTGTTATTAGAACTGGTACGAATTTAATTAATTATTCTAATGAAGAACAATTAATTGCAAACAAGTATCATATCGATCAAGTATTAAATGATTTTAATAGTGAAGAGTATGTGTTTTATTTCAAACCACATCCATCACAACCTCCTCAAGGTGTATTTTTGGAATACTTAGAAGAAAATCAAATTAAAGTATTACCATATCGTACAGCAATGGAAATTATATTATGGATGTATCCAAATGTTTTAGTTGGTGGCTATCAAAGCACATTATATATTGCTGCATTTAAAGGTAATACAGCATTCTTCTTTGGCGATATTACAACAGCGATTTTAGTTCAACTAAAAGATTTAGGCTATTTTGATAACGCAAATTATTATAATTAGGAGTCTAATATGGGAAAAAGAATATGTTTAGTATCCATATCGAAACACTTCACCTTTCAAGAAACAGTTTTAAACTTAAAAAAATATATTGATTTAAATGAAAAGGACGATATCGTAAGTGTCATTACTTCAAGTGCTAAAAGTTATGAACTTGAACATGAAGATGAACTCGTTTTTAGAACGGATTATAAATACACTTCTTTAAACCCATTCCATCATTTAAAATCCATTAAAGGTATAGTAAAATACATTAAAAACTTTAAGCCAACACACTTAATTTTTATTAATGTACATCCACTAAATCTTTATTTATCTAAAAAGTTTAAGAAAAAAATGAGTGTTTATAACATCATTCATGATGTGATTCCACATAAAGGTGATAAAAATTACCGTATGGTTGAAATGTATAATAAAGCTATTTGTAAACGTACAAACTATATTATTTTACACAACCAAAAAGATTTGAATTTGTTCTCTAAGATTAATAAATTTCCAATCGATAAAATTAAAACAACCGAACTATGGCGCGAATATGAACCATTTGTTCCATATAAAGAATCCAATCAAATCTTATTTTTTGGTAGAGTCAATCCATATAAAGGTATTCATTACATCAAACAAATGGCTGAACGTCTTTTAGATTTTGAATTTTTAATTGTTGGTCGATGGGATCAAACGATGCTACCAGAAAAAGAGTCATTTATTCAAGTTCCAAATATCAAAGTGATTGATGAAGTTATTCCGTTTGAGAAGATGAGTGCGTATTTCTATAATTCAGCGCTTGTAATTATTCCTTATGCAACGGCTACACAATCAGGAGTGATTATTGATGCATATAAATATTCAAGACCGGTTGTCGCGTTTAACGTAGGTGCGTTAGGTGAGCAAGTCGAAAATAAAAAAACGGGATATTTAATTGAAGAAGGAAGAATTGATTTAATGATTGAAGCGATGACATCTTATTTAAACTTAAGTTTAGAAGATAAGATGAAGTTAGCGAAAGATGCTTGGGACTATGGATATCAAAAGTATTCAACACAAGTTGGTTATAAACGTTTATTAGATTTATTAGATTAAGAACTTGAGGTTAAATATGAAAAAAACAATCCTTGTAAATTATTTAGGTAGAAAAGGTGGCGGAGCTTCCTATGCCTATGAAATGACAAAAGCACTTGCTCAAAATGGTGCGAAAGTTGTTTGTGTATTATCAAAATACCTAGAAAACAAAGACAAATGGGACGCTTTAGAAAACGTAGATATCATTTATGTCACAACATATAACGGATATATCAGCTTTATTTTCAATTACCTCATAAATGTTTTATTTAAACGTTTTAAAATAAAAAAAGCATTAAAAAAATATACATTTGATGCTATTTATATTCCTATGGAACAACCATTTATGACATTTATCAACCGACTATTACCAAAGAAAACACCAAAAATTTTAACGGTACATGATGTGGACCCACATAGCGGTGATAATCTTATTACAAAAGCAATCAACGATATCATCAATCCAAGTATTCGAAGTAAAGCTGATGAAGTGATTTTACTTTCAAAAACATTTATTGAGCGATATCATGAAAAATATGGGATTGATAAAAAACATATTCATGTGATTCGTCACGGCTTATTTAGTCATTATAACGAAGGTGAAAGTTTACCAATGCCTATTAAAGAAGCAAAGACAAACTTCTTATTTTTTGGAAGAATTTCTGAGTATAAAGGCATTGATTTATTAATTGAAGCTTATAGTGATTTGAAAAAAACAGAAGATATTAGTTTAACGATTGCTGGATTTGGTGATATGTTGTCATATCAAGAAAAACTTAAGGGATTAGAAAATGTGAACATTTTTAATTATTGGATTCCAGATTCTGAAATTAAGAGGTTTTTCATGATTAAAAATAGTGTTCTTGTTGTTCCATATAAAGATGCTACACAATCAGGTGTTATTACGGTTGCCAATCTATTTAAAGTACCTGTTATTGCATCTAATGCTGGCGGGTTAGTTGAACAAGTGACACATTTAAAGACAGGTTTGTTATTTGAAACAAATAATATTGAAGCATTAAAAGTAGCAATGAAAGAAGTTATTAATCAAACATGCGATTTTAACGAGATTGTTGAAAATGCTTATTTAGAAACAACCAATCTTTGGGATTGTGGAGCTAAAAAAATCATCGAAATTGCATAGAAAAGGAGCCTTATGAAAAAAGTTGGTGTATCAATTTTATCGTATCGAAACATCAAAGATACTGTAGAATGCGTAGAAAGCTTTCAAGCACTTGAAACTAAATATGATGTTAAACTAGTTGTTGTCGATAATTCTGACGAACCAACATTTTATCAGGAACTCCAAGAAAAACTTAAAGATGTGAAAGTTTTTCATCAGGAAGAAAATAAAGGCTATGCTTCTGGAAATAATATAGGCATTCAAATTTTGTTAGATCATGGGTGCGACTATATTTTAGTGATTAATAATGATACAATTGTAGATAAGAACTTCTTAGATATATTAGTAGATTCATACACAGATGAAGATGGCCTTCTTGCACCAATGATCTATACTTACGATACAAAAGAAGTATGGAGTAGTGGTGGCATTTACCGCAAGTTTTATGCAAATCACGCAATGACTTATCACGAATATAAAGATATTAAAGAACAACAGTTTTTAAGTGGATGTTGTTTTTTAGTAAGTAAAGAGCATATTTTAAAAGTCGGACTACTTGATGAAGATTATTTCATGTATAGCGAAGATGCCGATTATAGTGTTCGATTTTTAAAAAACAACTTAAAACTTAAAGTTGTTCCAAGTGCAAAAATTTATCATAAAGAAAGCAAGTCTTCTGGGAAAATGAGTCCTTTCCAAATTTACTACATGTTTAGAGGAAGATTACTTTTTGTTCATAAAAATCATCGTGGGCTTAAAAAAATATGGGCACTACTTATCAATTATGCCCAAATAGGTTTATATTTTATTAAATATCTTTTTAAAGATTCGAAAAAGGCTAAATACTTTTGGTTTGCTTTTATTGATCAACGTAAAAAAGGCAAAAGTATTAGAAGTTTTAAATGAAAGGAGAGAAATATATGAAAAATTTCTTTTTAAAAAGAACATTATTACAACTTGCATCTATGGGCTTTTTATTTGTGTTATTACTTGCTCCAACACGAATTTATATGACAGGACTTATTTCGCTTGATTTTAGCCCATCTTTTATGTCGGATATTTTTATTAGTGTCATCGATGTATTACTAGTTTTTTTATTAGGATTTATACTTTATAAAAATAAAGATAAGATAACAAAGCCTAATCTTATAGCAATCATCATGGCATCTGTTATAGGGGCATTATTATTACAATCATTTGTAACACTTTTGATTGTGGATAATTTTACGTTCAACTATTTTCTTTCAAGCGTAAGTAAATTAACTCGTTTCCTATTAATGGTAGGATTTGTTGTAAGTTTAATTAAGTTTAAAATTTTATCGTTAGAAGATTTTGAAATCATCTTGGTTCTATCTATTATGATATTAGTTTTAGTTTCACCAATCAGTATGATTGTTTTCGAAATTTATGGTAAAGGGATTGGACGCGCAGGTACCCTTGGATTTCCACCAAATTATCTAGGTGTATTAGGTAGTGTTTTATTTGTTTATGGATTTTTCACAAAAAAATTATATGTTAGAATTCCTTCATGGATTATTGGTTTAACGGGTGCTATTTTATCTGGTTCAAGAAGACCATTATATTTCTTAGTAGCATTTCTTGTGGTTTATCTTATTTATGAGGCATTCATAAAAATGCGCTTATTTATTAAAGAACATAATAAACAAGGCATTCGAAAATACATCATTTCAGTATCGTCATTTATATTGTTTATTGCGCTATTTGTTGTTTTATGGGATACGAGAGCTTTAGATTTTTTTAAATCATTACCACTTATTAAGAGACTTATTAGTTTCCAAGAAAATGGACAAAATCCAATTGTTGATAATGCGCGTATGGAAATCTATAAAAAAGTATGGAACATCATCAAACATCATCCATTTGGACTTGGTGGAAGTGATGCATATTTAAATGTTGTCTATTTAGAAGAAGGTCATGCACATAATGTATTCTTCCAAGCTGCTTTATTATATGGTTGGGTATGGGTTGTTGCATTCTTTGGATTGTTTGTATATTATGGTATAAGATTTGTTAAATCCATCTTTAACTATAGTGTCAAAGGCGAAAGCGTTGGTATTTTTAATTTTTATTTAATGATACTAATCGTTTATGATCTTTTAGATTATAATCTATATTCTTCTAAGATGATGTATGTGTTTGCACTAATGTTTGCATTAGTATTCATAAAATATACGAATCAAAAAAATCTTGAACATGAGGTCGTAAAAGAATGAAAGTAAGAGCTAAAGCCCCATTAAGATTAGGTCTCGCTGGTGGTGGGACAGATATTGAACATTATGCAAATAAATTTGGTGGTGTTGTTTTAAACGCAACCATTAATATGTATGCACATTGTACATTAGAAGATACTACAGATCAAAAGGTAACGTTTGTTGCAAAAGACCGTGACATGGTTGAAAGTTTTGATTTAAATGATGTATTAAGTAGTGATGCTAAACTCATTTTACATATGGGTGTATATAAACGAATTATTAAAGATTTTTGTAATAATGAACCACGTCCACTTCGTATTACAACGTATGCCGATGCACCAGTTGGTTCTGGGTTAGGGACGTCATCTTCTGTAGTGGTTGTTATGCTAAAAGCTTTTGTTGAATTATTAAAACTTCCACTTGGTGAGTATGATATTGCACATTTAGCGTATGATATTGAACGCAGAGATTGTATGCTTGCAGGCGGTAAACAAGACCAATATGCGGCAACATTTGGTGGTTTCAATTTTATCGAATTTTATAAAGATGATCGTGTAATTGTAAACCCACTAAGAATTAGACAATGGCTTAAAGATGAACTTGAGGAATCTTTAGTTCTTTTCTTTACAGGTCAATCGAGAGAATCGGCTAAAATTATTGATGAACAAATTAAGAGTACTCAACAAGATGGTAATAAGAATCTTGAAGGCCTTCATGAACTTAAAGAAAGTGCTTATCGAATGAAAGAAGCACTTTTAAAAGGTGATATTGATGGTATGGTAAGAGAACTTGCTAAAGGTTGGGAAGCTAAGAAAAAAACAGCTAGCGTTATTTCGAATCCAATGATTGAAGAAGTTTATGAAACAGCAATCAAACATGGTGCCAAAGCGGGTAAAATAAGTGGTGCTGGTGGTGGTGGTTTTATGATGTTTATTGTAGATCCACTCAAAAAAATTGATGTTATTCGAGCATTAAAAGCATTCGATGGTAACGTTGTACAAGTAGAATTTGTCGATAAAGGCATGAAAGGATGGTATATATAATGAAGACAGAACGTGAATTTTTAGATGAATTAGTTGTTAGACATCCTCGTGTTAAAAATTTAATTCCAGCAATTGAGGCTGCAATTGATGCTATGTATCAAAGCTATTTAAATGGTGGAACGATGCTTTTTTGTGGAAACGGTGGTAGTGCTGCAGATAGCGAGCATATCGTAGGTGAGTTAATGAAAGGTTTCGTATTACCAAGACCGATTACTTCAGATTTGAAACATAAATTAGAAGATTTGTTTCCAAGTGATTCAGAGTATTTAAGCAAATACTTACAAAGGGGTATGCCAGCCATTTCACTTGTGAGTCAAACAGCATTATCAACAGCATTTTCTAATGATAATGCACCGGATTTAGTGTTTGCTCAACAAGTATTAGGGTATGGTAAAAAAGGCGATATTTTCTTTGGTATCACAACATCAGGAAACTCAAAAAATGTCGTTTATGCTGCAGAAGTTGCCAAAGCATTAGGGCTAACAGTTATTGGCTTAACAGGCGAATCTGGTGGCAAAATGAAAGATATTTCTGATATCTTAATCAATGTTCCTGAAAAAGAAACTTTCAAGGTGCAAGAACTACATTTACCAATTTATCATATCATTTGTTTATGTTTAGAAAATCGTATTTTTGGAGAATAATATGGAAGCAATCATTTTAGCGGGCGGCTTTGGGACTAGACTTCAAAGTGTTGTGTCAGAAGTACCAAAACCTATGGCTCCAGTAGCAGGTAAGCCATTCTTAACATATATATTAGATCAATTAAAAAAACACGGATTTACTCGTGTTATTTTAGCAGTAGGTTATTTAAGTGAAGTAATCGAAAATCATTTTGGAAACAATTACCGTGAGATGGAGATCATTTATTCTCATGAATATGAACCTCTTGGAACCGGTGGCTGTATTGTAAATGCCATGAAACATGTTCGTGATGAATATGTGTATGTTATTAATGGCGATACATATTTTGATGTAAATTTAAGTGCAATGAAGTTGCCAGAAGAAATTTTAATCGCATGCAAGTACATGAAAGATGCAAGTCGTTATGGTGTTTTAGATATTGTGGATGGAAAAGTTAAAGCATTTAAAGAAAAGAGTCTTTTAAGTGAAGGGTATATTAATGGGGGCATTTATATTTTTAAAAAAGATATTTTTAATCGTTTCCCATTAAATCAAAAGTTTTCACTTGAAAAAGATTTCTTTGAAAAATATATGAATGAACTTAATATTGAGGCTTATTTGAGTGAGGATTATTTCATCGATATTGGTATACCAGAGGATTATCATAAGGCTGAGGTTGATTTTAAATGAACAAAGCACTCTTTTTAGATCGTGATGGTGTTATTAATATCGATCATGGTCATGTTTATAAAATTGAAGAGTTTGCCTTTATTGAAGGTATTTTTGAACTAACTAAACGATATCAAAATTTAGGTTATAAAATTATTATTATAACGAATCAAGCAGGTATAGCAAAAGGTTATTATCAAAGAGAAGACTTTTTAACATTAATGGATTGGATGATTAATGAGTTTACACAAAAAGGTATACATATTGATGATTATTATTTTGAAGAGTCTTTAGAGGAAAATCATTATCGAAGAAAACCAAATCCAGGTATGTTTTTAGAAGCGATAAATAAACACCAAATTGATCCGACGGAATCGATTATGATTGGTGATAAGATGAGTGATTTGATTGCTGCACACAAAGCGAATGTTAAACATTTGTATTTCTTAAAAGGTCGTTATGAAGAAAAACGTGTAGATTTTAATTATCAAACCATTTACCATTTAAATGAGATAAAATAAAAAGCATTTCAGTCGAAATGCTTTTTTTGTTTTAGTTTTTTTCTAAATGTAAGATGTTTGGTTTAACTTCGACAAGATTGATGTGTTGTTGTTTAACAACATCTTCAAAACATGTTTCATCACCACGACCAACGCTTTGTTCACGAATGAACAATGTCTTAATGGTTAAGAAGATAATCTTAATATCAAGCCAGAAACTGTAGTTACGAATATAGTATAAATCATAACGAAGTTTTTCGTTATCGTTTGTATCATAACGTGAATGAATTTGCGCCCAACCAGTTAGGCCAGGTTTAACGTTTGAACGATATTTAAACTCAGGCTCTTTAGACATTGCTGCATCAATAACACTTAACATAAGTGGTCTTGGTCCAACTAAACTCATTTCACCTTTGAAGATGTTAAATAATTGTGGAAGTTCATCAACACGAAGTGCACGAATAACCTTACCAACTTTTGTAATACGATTATCATTAACGCTTGCGATAGAACCAGCTTCGCCTTCTTTGTGTGGCTTCATTGAACGGAACTTTAAAACTTTAAAGACTTTATTGTTTCGTTTAATACGTTCTTGTTTATATAAAACAGGGCCGCCATCTTCAAGTTTGATAGCAAGTGTAATGAATAACATAGGGATAGCTGCAACGATAATACCGATTGAAGATACAAAAATATCAAATGCGCGCTTGAAGAAGCGTTGTTCAAAAGATAAATGCATCGATTTTGTGCGTAGAACAAGTGTATCATCGACTTGTTCTTGGCTTGATTTTAATAGGTTAATTTCATAGGTTTTAGGGACAATATAAACTTCTTTATAAGTATTTAATAAAACATAATTAATAATCGCGTTTTTATTAGATTCTTTCAATCCAGCAGTAATATAAACATCTTCGATTTCATCGATATAATGATAGATTTCTTTAGGTGTTCTTTTAGTTTCGTTTTCATAAACAAGATATTTTACAATTTTGTTTGATTCTTTTTCGCGTAAGAAAGCTTTAGCTAAAACATCGACTTCCTCTTTTGGACCAACAATCATAACGCCGCGACGATTAAATCGAGCCAACATTCTATAAGCAATATATTTATAGATGATAAAGAAAATGAGTTGGAAAATCATAATATAGAAGACTTCGATTGGGCTACCAAATAAGAAGTCATCCTTGGCTAGGAAGGATAGAACCATTAATGAGAAGTTTGTAAAAACTAAGGATAAGAAAACGGATAAGATGGATCTACCGTATTTTTCGTGTGTGAGGGTTGGACGATATATTAAAAAGAAAATCATTACGATAAATAAATATAATCCTAAGAAAGGAAGACTGTTCGCGTATATTTCAAATAAATTTCTTATAGAAATGAGTGAATTATTACTGATAAAATGAACAAGTTCAGCAATTACAATTAAACTAAGGACAATTACTGCCATATCAATGAAAAACTCAGTTAATCGAATTAGGGAACCATTCCATAAGTCGCGATATTTTTTAAAGCCTTTTTTTGCCATTATCATAATCCTCCTCGATTAATTCAATGTATGTAATATTATATTATGACATAATTAGGTTTCAAAGTATCGTGAAAAAATGTGAATAAAATAGGTTAAATATGGTAAAAATGGGTACAAATGGAGATGTGAAAATTATGGCTTATAAAAATGCAATCATTTTTGATTTTGAGACGACTGGACTATCAAGTTATAGTGATCAAATCATTGAAGTTGGATTATTGAATTTAGAAATTATTGATGGAAAATTTGTTGCTACCGATGAATTATCTTGTTTAGTACAAACAGAACGTCCATTACCTTTAAAAATTATTGAAATTACGCATATTACCGATGAAATGCTTTTACGTGAAGGTATCACAGAAAAAGAAGCATATGAAAAAATTAAAAAGTTTTACAGACCAGATACGTTATTAATTGCCTATAATATTAATTTTGATTTATCGTTTCTAAAAGCTTTATTTAGAAAATTGCAAACGCTAATCTAAAAGTGAGCCACTTTTCTTCAATCGCTCGTTGAAAAGTGAGCCACTTAATGTACTCTCTATATGGAGGTACTAGAAAGATGGTTAGCGGAATGGATAAAACAACAATAATCGGTTTATATAACGCCGGAGTTTCTGGACGTAATATAGCCAAGCAGCTTTCGATATCAAGAAACACTGTCGCAAAATATATTAAGAAATACTTGGAAGAAAAACAATCGTTAGCGGATACGCTTGATCCAGTGGCAGCAGCGATGATTCAACAAGCGATGTTAACGAAGAATCGAATGAATGTCAGCGGCCGTAATAAGTTAAAATTCAAAGGAGAAATTGAAGAGCGATTCAATGAATTAGTGGCCATTAATGAAGAGCGAAACAAAGTACTAGGGCCAAATAAGCAAGAGATTAATGGCGCGATTATTCATCGGCAGTTGCAGCGTGAAGGATTTCTTATTGGCGAATCAACAGTGCGTCAAAAGTGGAGGGAATACCGGCAGCGACAGAGCGAAGTTTTCATTAAACAAAGCTATGAATATGGGGAACGAGCGGACTTTGATTTTCACCAAATAAAAACGATGATTGATGGGCGCGTAAGAGTCTATCATCAAGCAACAATATCGTGCCCAAAATCGAACTTTATTTTTATAAGGTTGATGAAAGATGAAACACGAAAATCAGTATTAACTGCACTTATCGAATTCTTCCGATATTGCGGCGGGGTATTCAAGGAAATAGTCTTTGATAATATGAAGCCAGTCGTAACAACATACGGTTATAAAAACAATAAAGTACTGAGTGAAGAGATAGTAAAATTTGCGACGTATTATGACTTTAAAATTAATACAACAAATGGACGGAAAGGCAATGAAAAAGGCCACGTCGAAAACAGCGGAAAACTAATCCGAAAAGAGCTTTTCTCGTTTAATTATAATTTTGCAAACGAAGCCGAGCTATTTGCCTATGTTGA
>JGI24710J26742_10004994_pt1 | contig 10669 bp, 5 predicted proteins | sample BioPla2DNA2_FD_26742 | JGI IMG/M metagenome (IMG submission 26742) | reverse complement strand
ATTGCTTCACTAGCAAACAATAGTAATTCCTTCGACGGGGATTCTTTGACATTGGAATCCGTTGACGACTCACTGGCGCCAAGCAACGTTTCGAATATGTCGTCTTTGGACGATGCTTCCATTGTTGGCACATATCCTTCAGGCGATTCGGATTTGAGCAACAACTTGAATTTACTCTCGCCTTTGGCTACTACGGGAACGCCCACGTTGGATAATAGTCTTGCACAAGACGATTCTGACCTGAATTTTACCTTACCAGAAGGTCCTCAATTGGCTTCTGCTAGTCTTCTAGATGAAGTAAGTTTAGAATTGGACGATGGATGGAATGCTGTTTCGAATGAATCAATTCCCATGTTGGACTCCGATGAAGGAGGTTCTCGCATATCGAGAAACCTCAACATGATGAGCGAGCAGATTTCAGGAGCATTGGACGACTTTTCTGCACAGTCTTCTGGTTTTACAGAGCGCCTGAACACGTCAGCACAAGACCTGAGCGCTGCGGTTCAAAGTAGTCTTGATTCAGTGAATCAAAGGATTTCAGACGGTTTAGGCACGGTTCAAGATTGGTCGCAGCAGGCGTCTAACGAGCTTAGCAGAACGACTACTGGCGTTTCCGAAACCATTGCTAACGTTGAAAGCGGACTTCGTGGCGCCTATGATAACGTGTCAAATTCGCTTTCGGACGCCTACAATAATACCCTGAATTCTTTGCAAGGCACTCAGGCGTCGTTACAGTCAAATTATGAAGAAATTAGAAACACTCTTTCGAACAATCCGTTAGGAAATGCAGCGAACAGCTTTGGAGCGTTGCAAGCTTCTTCTGTCCCGTCCGCTGAGCTATTAGCTTCACCCGATTTCAACAATTTGGAAGGAAGTAATTTGTCAGCTCTTGGCACGACAGGAACGTTAGACTCAAGAAGCGTTGGACTTGTGGAAACGCCACAGAATTTGAATGTTTCTTCTCCATTGAACGCAACGGGTTCTTTGTCTACAAATGACGGCGTTACGGCAAATGCTGACGCCATAGGAACGGGAAGAGCGAATGTCGGCAGTTTGGCAAACAACGTTGCTGGCACGACAAGAGATCTTCTTGGGGCAAATAACAACAGCGTTTTGAACAGTAATGCGCCGACCCCGCCAGTATACGGGGGCACTAATTCGAGCGATAAACCTTTTGTTGCCAGCAACGCTGTGAGATTGTCTGTTCCCACCTATGAACCGACAAACAACTATTCTTTACAAGGAGGCAATAGTTTCTCCTCAAGCGGCAGCCAATCCTCGCAAGGTTCCGGGTTTTATCAAAACAGCGACGCCCCTGTGTCGAGTAATGCTGCGGTCAGCTCGACTGGTAATTTTGCAAGTGGAAACAACACGAACTATACTGCTTCACAAGGCAGTTCTAATGCGACCGACTATTTGTTTAATAATGATAGAATGACAGCGTCGAATAGCGCTTACAATTATAATTCATATGAAGTGAATGATTCGAATGCTTTTTTCGCTTCAAACCAGGCAAGTTCAGCTCCAAGGACTGCATATCGCGAGTACGTAACCAAAGAAGGAGATAATTTGTTAACTATCGCAGTGAATGAACTTGGCAGCAGCTCGCGTTGGAGCGAAATTAAACGTTTGAACAATTTACGTTCTGGCGCAACTTACTTTGAAGTTGGTACGGTAATCAAGCTCCCGTTGTCTTCTAATGACGAATAAAGAATCTTGTGCCAGGACGTAGTTAGCGGCGTTTCTTTTTATATCGTCTCTTGATTGCATAACGCGCGTTCACGCTGAGAATGTCGAATGCGCGTTTTTTTATCAGTTAAATTATATTGTTTGTGTTAAGCATAGGCTTATAGGTAAGTTTTTGAAAAACAAATGCGCTCCCCCGCTTGCAGTTATCGAAAAAAATGGAGAATTAGAGACATATGTTTGAATAATCCTGACTAAAAAGTCCGGTGGCTTTATCATATTGCCAGCCGATTAGAATTTGACAAAATATGGGGCCCTTCTTTTAATGGAGAGGACTTGCCGGTTTTGGTTGTTGCAGAAAATGCTTCTGGTATAATGAACCTTTGTCGAATATTAGAAGCACGATTTGCAGATTAAGAAGGCGCGTTGGCGTTGACGATTGTCTTTCTCATTCCAGTGTTTTTGAAGAGGCCTCACTTTTCGTCATTTCAATGAACAAATGCAAACGATATATGATAAACGCTAGAATTTCCTTGTATGCTCGGTGACGATTTTACAGAACTAGGCGCTAAGCGCGCTTTCATTTAGTAGGATTTGACGTCAAAAGAACTGTAGTAACGCTAATATTACAATGAGACTTAAAATAATTCGGATGGATCTCCCGCTCAAGCACGTAATGACCGTTTTTCGCGGAACGATCAGCGTTGTCAGAACGGTAGTCGTCGAGTTGGAACAAGATGGTCTTCGCGGATATGGCGAAGCGTATGAAGATTTACACTGGGGCGTCTCGATAGAGAGCATGGTTCGATCATTAGAGGCGTGCCACGAAGTTATCGTCGGCTATGCGCTGGCTGATCCGCTTGCGTTTAGTCGTCATATCGCACCTGTTTTTAAAGACAACCCTAATCCTGCGGCAGTTTCTGCCATTGAGATGGCTGCTTGTGATTTGTGGGGGAAATTGCGAAACACTCCTCTTTGGCGAGTTTGGAAGTATGATCTTAGACGCTTGCCTATTTCAAGTTATACATTAGGTCTTGACTCTCTATACCGAATATTAGAAAAATTTAACGAGCAGCCTAACTGGCCATTGTATCGTGTTAAGCTGGGTTCTCACGAAGACATGACGATTTTGCGCGAGTTGCGTAAGCGCACGAACGCGCCTTTCCGTTTGGACGTCAATGGCTGTTGGACGCTGCAACAGGCTCTTGATTATATGGATGAGCTAAAGTCGCTCAATATTGAATTGATCGAGCAACCGCTTCATCCTGACGATTGGGACGGCATGAAGAAATTGAGGGAGGTCTGTCCATTTCCTATAATTGCAGACGAGAGTTGCCGTTGTGAAGAAGATATTGAAAAGTGTGTGGGCTATTTTGACGGTTTGAATTTGAAACCAGTTAAATTTGGCGGCATGAATCCTACATATCGCGCTTTGGAAAGAGCTCGTGCATTAGGATTCAAGACGATGATTGGCAATACAATAGAGTCGTCGATCGCCGCCAGCGCTATGTCTCAATTTGCTCCTCGTTTAGATTATGTTTATCTTGACGGTCCAATGTTGATAGATAAAAAAATTGGCGTTGGCGTGGAGTTAGATCAAGGTCGGATAATCATGCCTAAGGAGAATGGCACCGGAATTTCAATGATTACACGCTAACGCATTCAACTTTTGTATTTTTACGTATGGATAGCTTTAACGGAGTTTTTCAGACTAATTTTGAGGAATTGGTATTCATCTTCATTTTGACGATAGTATTACTTTTTGTCCTTCAAGCAGATCCAGTTTGCATATTCTAAGAAGCTATTGTTGACGCCGATGGATTTTAAACATAAGAAAGTGCGAATATATAGTCGTCGCGGTGATTTAGCGGAAACTTCTTTACAGTTTGGACCACGAGTAGGCAAGGATCATCGCAGGATTGAACTACTTGGAACGTTGGACGAATTAAGTTCTCAACTTGGTTGTGCGAGAGCGTTTGACATAGATTCAGAGGTTGATAGAGTTCTTCGTCGTTTACAGTATCGACTTCACGTAGTCGGAATTGAAGTTGCCTCGATTAATCCTGCAAAGTATGAGGTGAGGCAGATAAGCGAGACTGATATTCAATTAGTTGAACGTGTTATTGATTTTTGGGACGAGAAACTGCCTCCTATCCACGCTTTTATTTTGCCTAGTGGAACACAATCGGCTTCTTCGCTTAACTTAGCGAGATCGATATGTAGGCGTGCTGAGCGTCGTGCGTGCGCTCTTCTACGTTTTGACCCTTCATTTTCTCCCCGAGTTGGCGCGTGGCTCAATCGGGTAGGCGATCTGATTTTCGTTTTGGCTCGATTTGAAAACTGTCGTCTTGGCGTTTCTGAGGAATTAGCAGAAGACCGTCCTGAGGACATAGATTTGTTCTAGGATTTGCGTTTTGAACGTTTAGGTCTAAACAAAACAGCCGAGATGAAAACGCAGCCAAGAACGATCCATGCTATCGCTGAAATAACTGCTCCTTGGAATAATCTTGACGGGCAATAATCAACGATTACACAAGACAGTCCTTTTGGAACAGTGGTTTTTCTTAAAAAATCGAACGCTCTTTCAGTAGGCTTGCTAATAGATTCTACGGTAGAACTTCTTTTGATCTGTTCCAGTTGAACTTGTATTTTTGACGTATTAAAGCGATCTTTCCGAATTTTATCTGCTTGTTCTTCTGTAAGAGCAATTGTAGTTGCAAACCAATCGGGCCAAAACTGTTCTGCGAAGACTACCTCCGACGGTTCTGATGTTGAAACGATATAAATAATGGAATTCGGAGCGTATGCCAATACGTCTACATATTCATCGTTTTTCCTGAGGTTTGAGCGCTGATTAGGAATCTCAGATTTAAGATTTGGCAAGTAAGGCGCGTCTACTCGTTCATACGCTCGGAAAATAGCCGCTCGAGTAATAGAGCCTTGAAGCGACTGCATAGAGAGACTAAAGTCTAGTTGTGGAGCAGAGGTCGTCGAACCTTCAAATGATTCTGAAGTATGATTTAACAAAGCGTCAGTCCAAAATTTTGGTCCGATAACATAATGAACGTCTAAAAAACCTAGTTTAGAACGTGCATTTGAGCCATTGATCATTGAATCAATGAATTCGTGGTAGTGTTTTTCTGAAACTGCTCCCCTCACGTCTATCAGCGCAATGTTTTTTTCAAAGGGGTACTGAGGAAACAATGTGAAGACGTCCCATATAACTCGTTCTGAATTACGTTCTGGCGAAGTTTCATTTTGAAAGATAGGTGGAAACCAAACGGGAAAACGGTATGCTCTTATGGGAGGAATATCAGTAAAGTTGTCCGAAGTGAGAGAGTTGCTGTGGAATTGGAGTTTAGGTTGAAGGAAACGCAAATTCCCTTTTTGTTCCTCTGCAATTTGTTTAGATAGTTCAGATTCACCTTCGAAAAGATGAGTCGGGGAAACGACAATAGTCCAACTGTTTGCAAGAAAGACGTCTGCTGCTGAAATAGTGAGCAGGCAAAAAGTAAAAAGTTGAACGAGTTGGGGATTAGTCCGAACGCGTTTAGTTCTAATGAAAAAAATAATCACTAACGAAATCGACAGGACAAGCGCCGTTTGCAGAAAAGAAGAGCACACAACTTTTTTTGCTAGGAAAGGTTGAAATGTGCCAAACAACGGATCTGTCGTTTGGATGGAGGAAAAGAAGCTGTCTCCAAACAAGGTAACAATAAATAAACAAACGCATGATATAGCAATAATAATTAAAAAGTATGCCCGTAGACATTTGGAGTTTTCTTTATTGTCCCAACCGAATCCTACTAGACATGAGAAACCAATCATTGTGAGGGAAAGTAACTTTGCGGGATAACGGAATTCTGAAAATTTTGGCAGAGCGGCGTTTAATAACCAGTATATTCCTCCTATGGGATCATAGTTTACAAATGTGGCAGAGAGACTGTTGCCAGATAGGAGATTGTACACAGTGCGACCTGCCCAAACTAATCCAAACCCTCCCATTGCAGCAAGCGTTGAGACGACAACTATCCAAGTTGCCATTACTTGATAAGAATTGTTTCGTTGTCGGTTGTGACGAAAGTGAAAAGCAGAGATGGCTAGAAGAAAGGGTAGACTTCCAAAATAAAGTGTAGGCGTCCAAACAGAAACTTCTTCAGGGAAAATATTGAACCATCGGGACGATTGAGGGAATTGGCGACCACCGATATTGGGAAATATGAATTCCAGCCAGCGCCATGGACCCACGCTAAATCGGTAATTAGAAGAACTTTGCCCATTAGAAGAAAATTCTGTGCAAAGCAGATTAGCATAGGGGCTATGAGGGGCGTCTTCTTCAAATGTCTCTGTATTTAACGAGTTAGATTTTACATAAGGTATTTCCCATATTGACTGAGCGCATTCGCTGTCAACACGTTGAGAATTGGCCACTAATTCGAGACTTGGAAGGATTTGTATTGCTGCTAAACCAAAGGATAGGCTTAAGACCAGTATGGTAAAGGCGGTTGTGAAAAACAAGCGTTGGAACCATTGGGTTTTTATAAATCGCAGGGGATGATAACTAGAACAAAACAGATCTGGATTACTCCTTGAGCGCTTTATTTGACTTGCTGGTACGAATAAAAAAATGATAATCGAAACCAGCAGGGTTAAGTAAACGATTTGAGGTTCTCCTCCCAGGATCGTGATCGCTTGAAGAACACTAAGTTTGACGCTTGCGCCTACTTTGCGTAACAACGTTGGAGCCCTATAGAGGTCAAGGGCGCAAGAAAAGAGAGCGGGCGCCCAAGCGGCGCCGACGAGGTATATGACGTTTGTATATTGAAAGAGAATCTGACCCGAAAAAGTGTAAGCAACGGCTGCAAATATAGCTCCCGTACATGATGTGTTTAATTTTCGAGACAGTCGATACGATAAGACAAATGCCAGCGCTACATGAATCCAAATGTATAATTTGAAGCAGGTTGCATAACTTAATACGTTTATGCTTGATAGAAAGAAAACTAGTTTTATCGGATAAAACACAGATGCTGTTGGATCACCCGCTAGCGGCTGTCCGAGATTTACATAAGGCGTCCATAATGGAATTCTGCCGCTTTCCCATTCGTTTTGTATTTGTTCAAACAACGGGTAGTAGTAGAATGCGACGTCACGATAAGAGAAACGGGAGTTGGCAGAAAAGGAAGGAAAGAAGAATGCAATAAATAAAGCAACTGGAATGATGAACAACAAAAAGGGAGGCCAGTGCGAGTTGTAATAAAGCATTCTGACCGCTGCTTGCTGAACTGATGAATTTGGACGCTCTGTCCGATAAGAGACGCTTGTTGTCTCGATTTCGTCGTTCCAACGTCTAAAAAAAGCAGAAGAACGCAATTACTATACCATTTTACTTCATCTGAGGCGAAGAGGCTTTTTGCCACCTCGTTAGTATCGTATTTTCAAGAGTAGAATCAAAGTCTCCCCGAGAGGTTATAACAAAACGCCGCGCTGTTGGACCAATCGGAAGGACCAAAATCTCTAGATAATCATAGGGCATAGCGTCTTCAACTCGGTCTGCCCATTCAACAAAGGAGAGCCCTTCCGAATCAAAGTACTCGTCCGCACCAAGTTCCAGGAACTCGTCTGAGTCTCGAAGACGATAGGCGTCAAAGTGATAAACGGAGCGTTCTTTGCCCTGGTATTCACGAATTAAGACAAAAGTTGGACTGCCAATTTCGTCTTTCGATACGCCTAATGCAACAGAAATTGCCTGTACGAGACGTGTTTTACCAGCTCCAAGAACGCCAAGTAAGGCGACAACAGTCCCGTCAGGAAGCGCCTTAGCGAGAACGCGACCTAAAATATCAGTTTCTTTTTCGTTTTTAACGTTTATTTCAACAGACATTTTTCTCGGTGGTTGTAAAATGAAATTATCGTCGTAAGGGCAAAGCGTCGAAATTTCCCCAAGGCAAATTTTACTCTTATTTTATAGAAACGCAATGATAACGAAGAAAACCCCGACGCGAAAACGTCGGGGTTTCTCTCAACCGTTTACTCCCGTTAAGAGAGTTTATTGAATGTAATCCGCGTCTTTATTGGTATACACGCGTATTTTCTTCTTTGACGAGCGGTTCCAAATCGTCTGAACTTAGTTGGAAAGCTACGCGACAATCGCCCGGTGCGCTTGGCGTAGCCTTGATAACATAGGTTACGCTTGATTTTGCGGGCACACTGCCAATTTTCTCAAAGACAATGACGCCTTTTTGTTCTGTCGCTTTTGTCGGTCCGTCCGTTGCGAGAATTGAGATGGCGTCTGGCGTAAGAATTTGCAGCATGACATTATTAGAGGACTTTGTCCCCCTGTTTTCTATCTGTATAGAATACTGGAATTCTTTGCCAACTTCGACAAGATCAGTGGATGAACTAACGTTGAACGACAAAGCAGCTAGTCCGTCTATGTTAATTGAATGACTAGTCTTAGCATTCAGTTCATTTGGCCCGGACGCGCTGAAAACGAGTTCTGCCTGTGCAGCCTGCGTTGTCTCAATCTCTAATTCGATGTCTGCATTCGTTTGGGTTGGGAGTTCAGCAAGATCCCAATAGACGCAATGTTCCTCTTTTTTATAAGCGCCAAGGTTGTTAGCTTTGACGAATTTTACTCCTTCAGGAAGCTGAGCGGTAAGCTTAACGTCAAAAGCAGATGCGTCGCCAACATTTTTGACACTCAACTGATACGTAGCAGAACGCTCAAGATAAATAGTTTGAGGTCCTGAAATCGCCAGTTCTATCATCGGGGAAAGAATGCTGAGATTAGTTTCTACCGTCTGGGGATCACAATGTTCTGCTGTAACAGTGAGCTTATTGACGACAGGACCCGGTTTAACCGCTTGTAGCTCGAGAGAAATACGCTTAGTTTCTCCCGGCTTAATAGAACCTAGACCTTTGTTGTCCAAGACTGAACCGCTTGGGTGATAAAGCCCTTCTGGGATAAATTCTTGTAATGAGACATTGTTAGCGACTCCGCTTCCAATGTTCGACGCTACAATTGTAAATTGAACAACTTGTCCTACTTCAACGGATTGAGGCGCCGAGACTTCAACCTGAAGTTCAGGCTTAGAACATTTCGTCTGGCTTGACGCCGAAGTGACGACCATTACTGTTGCAACGCTTCCAAATTCTCCTTCTCTAACCGGCATTATAGAGTATTCAAATTTCTTCTCTGATTGCGGCTGTAAGTTAAACGCAGGCCAGAGCATTTCACCTTGTTCGTTAGGTACGACAGCGGATGAATTTGGCACATATTTAGCGCCGTCGGGGATGGAATCTCTGAGTACCAAATTGGAAACTTCCGTTGTTCCAAGATTTTTTACAGTAAGTGTAACTTTAACTGTTGTATTGAGTTGTGCTTCTTCAGGTGTTTCTTTTTCAACAACAATTTGTGTTGTTTGGGCTCCTTGGTATTTGGAGTCCGGTCTTGGACTACTCGCAGCGTCTTGAGTTACATATTGAATTAATTCATTTGAAAGAACGCCGCTTCGCTCGGAAGGAGGGGCGATTGAAGTTGTTCTGAAGTTAGCGCCTGCTTCGGAAGCTTGGGCTGAAAGTTCCAGTGATGAAACATCTGGNGCGCCTGTGCTAGGCTGTTTCATCGTTGGGATTGGGAAGGAAAGGGACGGCGCTGACGTTGTGTTTGTTGCTTGCGGAAGTTCATCAGGCGCGGCAAGATCCCCCTCTATTAATTCATCAGGAAAATCTTCTAATATAGTATTAGACGAAGCGTTTGGGAAATCACTTGCTTTTGGGAAATCACTCATGTTCTGGTCAACAAGCAAATCTTGAGGGTCAGAAGAGGTAATTTCATCAGAAACATTTATTGATAACGAGGTAGGTTGACGATTACCAAAGTCATTTTCAAAAGAATCCAAATCGTCTACGATAGATAATTCACTGGAAACGGGCGTTTCAAATGAATTGTTTGTAACAGAATCAGCAAGCGGAGAGGCGATCATTTTTGAGTCAAAAGCTCCCATGCCCAAAGAAATGTTCGAACTTTCTGTTTCATTCAGGGGATCTAAGGGAGTGAACTCGACGGATTCCGTGGGGTAATTAGATTCTGACAATTCTAGACGGCTATCCGTTTCACTGGACTCAACTATTGAAAGACTAAGGTTTCCGGACGCCGATGTTGATCGAATATTGTCGTCGGGTGTTTGACCATTGTTATACGAAGAGTCTTGCGAAGGGGTAGAACTAGGCTCGGAAGTAACAGACAGGGACAATGAACCGTTCGGTCTTTGAGCGGACGAACGTGAAGGAGCAGAAGCAGACGTCCCTTGGGAGGCTTTAAGTTGTGTCGGCGAACTAAGTTGTTGGCAAGTCCAAACGACTCCGACTACGATGAGCGTCGCTCCAACAAAGCCTACGACGCATTGCAGCGCTGAACGTTTCATTAGTAATCCTGACTATGTGTTGAGATCGATTGCTGTTCGCCAAGCGACGAATGTGAAAAACGACTTTCTATGCGCTGATAATTAACCCTCTTTGAAGAGATCATCACTACTCGCATAGCTGGAAAAGGGACAGCATTACCGTTGTTATCGACGCTATTGCGTTTTCTGTACGTTTGTGCAATCAGACACTGATAACATTTAGTTTTTCAAAAGACGCTGAACAGATTTTTACCCACAAACCCATCCTCAAAAAGCGAAACAATCTCTCGCAGGGCTGTTTATGCTAATCGAACGTCAAATGAATTCCTTTTTCCATTAATTCACGCTGTATTCAGCATTTTTACCGATTAATAAACGCATACAGCATTAATAATGTTTTTTTCTTGTTTTGAAAAGGGCATTTTCCTTTCAGCGTTTTGCTTTTTGGGAGTTAGACTGTTTGTGGTGGATTTTTCTAATTGAAGAGATTTTGTTTCGTCAAATGACGTATAAGAGCCGTCAGCAGAGTGAAGAAGGAGTTTTAGAAGCCTAAAATAGAAATATAAGTCTCTCGG
>JGI24710J26742_10004993_pt1 | contig 10670 bp, 6 predicted proteins | sample BioPla2DNA2_FD_26742 | JGI IMG/M metagenome (IMG submission 26742) | reverse complement strand
GGAACACATGCGACTGTAGACTTTATAGACTCTGAGGGTTTATTAGATGGCACTCTACAAGGAATACAAAACGCTTTAAAGTCCATGGGTAGAGTGGGTTCAGACGGAATGGGTGGAATAATGCTAGACTTTGATGTAAGTAGAGAAGCATTAGAAAAAGTATCATCTAAAGATGTAGATAGAGCTCTTGAACTTGCAAAAGAGGTATTCACTACTGATGAAGCTAAAGACATGTTAACTAAATATATTCTGTCATTCTCAGATGAATACTCTAAAATGCTAATGGAGGCAATGGGAGAGAGTGAGGATGCGCTACCATTATATCAAGACGCTATAGAAAGAGACATAAGTATAAGAATACTACAGTACATAATGGATAACAATTTAGCAGATAAATATGGACTTGGTAAATATGGTGCACATAGCAGTGAAATTTTATATAAAGGTACTGATACTTTATATAGAGACCCATACTATAGAATGTATGCGTCATTATTAAAAAAAGATAATACATCAACAAATATAATAGGTATAGATAAGAAATTTCAAACAAAGCTATACGAAAAACTACAAGTACCAATAGCATATCTAAGCATGGTACTTGACACAAAATACACAGAGAATGTTCCAAAATCTTTATTAAAACAAATAGTAGACTCATTTACTGAGGACTTAACCATAGAGGCAAGAAAAATATCACTAAATACTGCATACACACAGAAAGCGGCTATAAGAAAAATAGTAGATAAGTGGGTACCTTCTAATCAATACAACGAAGCACATAGATTAGCTATGGAATTGGTTAACTCGCCAGAACAGGAAGCTATATTCGAAATAGTAACTGACTCTAATCTATGCTATGGAGATTACAACTCATCAATTGGTAAGTATTCAGCTATAAGAATCAATGAGTTATACGCTATTAGACTGCTAAAACAACTAATATTTTATGCTACAATGAATGATAACATATATGACCAAATTAAGGATACAAACTACACAGCAGTTAAAACATTTAAAGATGATAGAGGTAAAACAATAAGGCTAGGAGACCTGTTCAAAGCTTATGACATTTCAGTGTGGCAATCTGGATACTGGTATTATGCTATAGCCAATAAAGTAAGTATAGAAGGAATATTAAATGAGAAACTTAACGAATTAACTTATGGTGCAGCTAGTAATATAAAAAGTTCAGATGTAGAAGCAATAGTACGAGTAGCTGTAGCTGAAGCAGCTGATGTTAGTAAAGCTAGCGTAGAAGAGAATCCTGATGGAACACTTAACATAGAGGGGGCAATTGGAGCATCACTAGTACTATTTAACGAAGGAATACCTGTAGACCTATACATAGTAAGCACTGATGAAAACGGTGTCGACACGGTTATAGGAGTGCAGGAAGGGTTTACTGGTGTAGTACCAAACTATGTAAAAGAAATACCATTAGTATCACAGTTAACTATAAATGGTAAGAACATAAACGTTAATAAAGCAGTAATCAAACCTGCGTCTATAGATGTATATAAATTCTTAGACTTAGCAACAGACGCTATAAATGCAAACAACGATTATGTCACATATGGAAATGCTGTATCAAGAATATTAACACCACAACAAGACAAATTAGAACTGATGAAATTCACTGCATCTAATGAAGATTCTGTAGCATATAACAATAATAAAAATAATAAGCCTGCTATAGTATTATATGTGGATGGTGGAAACACTCCTAAAACTGGTGTAGTATCAAATGTGAGTGGAGATTTAATACTTGCAGAAAATATGGTAACCAAATCATTTACATTGACTGATATAAACCCAACATTAAGTAAATTTACATTCAGTTATGATAGTGCTGGTACACATACACATTGGGGTTCAAGTCTAGTAAATGGTGTTTCAGTTCCATATAGTTATTCAGTAAACAGAGATAGAGGGGTTGACACATCATACAAATATGTAATAAAACCAAGTAACGGTCTAAACGCTAACGCTATTACACTTACAGGCATATTCAATTTAAAAAATAATACAAATGTGTTATCTGGTACAGCTAGATGGGATGGCGGATCTACTACAATGACTCCAAACTTCTACTTTGACACATGGAGAGCAAAAGACTTACCAACATTAGCATCTTATAAGGAGAATTCTAACAATCCATTAGTGGCTGTTTTAGGGTTAGGTATAGATAAAGTACCTAAGAACGCAAGAAACGCACAAGGCGGATACACTGAAAATATTTACATGGTGCTTAAGCAATCTACTGAAGACTACGCAGATTATATTACCCAATTTACATGTGGCGATAGCCCACGCACTCAGTACCATACTTCCTCTGATTCAGCTGAGTATAGTGCAATGCTTGGTGTAAAAACATATATAGGTGTAGCAAACAACGGTAATATAGGAACAAACTTTGTATCAAATAGCTTCACCGCTCAGGGTATAAATTTCACCAGAGCAAAAGGTCATGCAACACAGAGTGGAAAGTTAATTAAATTCTATCCATACGTACAGATGGGATATCAGCTACCTGGAGGAAATGTAACTAACGTAAATGTATTAGCTGGTCATGAGTCAATTATAAGACCAATAGACTATGTAGAAGTTGGCTGGGTAAATCCTAATGTAAACAATTCATTGACATTAAACTCAAATCAATGGAGCACATATGCAAGAGCAGTAAGCAAATGGGGAAAGAATAATGTACTTCCTGGAGGAGCCATATACACCTTAGATACCAAAACAAACAAAACAAAAGTTGCAGTTACTACATGGCAAGCATATGTGCATAACTCATTACTACCTGCAATTACAGATGGAAGTACATATTATACACTAGACGCTGCTGTAGCACGCGATAATGATGTAAATAGTCAGGTTAAGGCATCATTAGAAGCATTGGACGTAGTTCAATATGTAGATAGAGACAGTACTAAATCTAATGCATTCGGTGGAATAAAATTAAATGCCGCTGGTGGACAAGACGTTTACGGGAATAAAACCTCAAACGATGCTAAATACTGGTTAAAACGTGGAACCTCAGCAGGAAGTCCTAATGCTAACGAAGCGGATATTGATATTGTAGCTGAAAGCGGAAAGACAAGAACATTCTATAAAGTGACAGCAGATGTAAATGGTAATGTTGTAATCAGTGAAAGCACTAATGGAACCAACTGGGCTACGCTACAAACACTGACAAGAGCTCAAACAATAGCTAATATTACAAATGCTAAAGTGAAGGCACTAGATGATAGAACTAAGATAGTTAGTAACTTCATAACTGCATTGGACAGAAATCAAGGTAGCGACCCTGCAGCGTGGTATAATGAGGCATGGGACGGGGTAATGGTGGTAAAAACAGACACAGTATATGATGTAGGATTTAATAAACCTGTAACTAGGTCAGCGGCACTCGACCCGAAGCTCACACCAGTTAAAGCTTCAACTAGTGATATCTTCAATAAAGCATATATAAGTCAGTTCAGACTTAATCAAAAGTCAGCAATACATACTAACAGACCTGATGGGTATGTAGCAAGGTTTAATGGTACAGATATAATAATACCTGACATGCATAATATGTATCAATCAAGACCTTTCTATATACCTAATGCTACAGTGATGGACTTATATTAAAAAGAATAGATACTAAATCAAGACTCCATAGAAATATGGAGTCTTTTATTAATACTGAAGAATAATATAAATAAAAACAGACTTATAAAAACATGGCTACTAAAAAAGCTTCTTTCTATTGAAACAAAGATTGTAAGTAAATTGTGATATGGAGTGTAAACAATCATATATTACTTTGGTGGCAAGCATGCCAGGAGGGTGCAGTAGGAGTAGTATGAGTAAACTTATATATTTTAAAGAGAAAATCAAAAAAGAATTGGATAGTATAAAAGATGAAATAGGTGAACTCAGGTACAATCTATACATAAACATGGTTGATACTTGTAACAACTATGATGAATTAAGGGAAATGGCAGAGTTAGAGTTACAGATAGATTTCTTGAAGTACACGAAAGAAGCTATAAAGGATAAATTGCAACAAAGGGATGTTAATATAAATGATTTAAGAAAAGTATACTACCCTTATATTGAGGACGAAGCACCTGATTTAGAGGAAGATGAAATAGAAGCATCTATTGACGACCCTGATACACTAGCCGCTATGGCAATTTTTGTATCAAAAAGACTACAGGACGAACCTGAAGAAGAACGAAATAAAGAGCATACTATTGGTGAGAGAATAGGGCAAGACATAGAAATAGAACTAACAGAGGAAGAAGAACTCGAGATATTAACAAATCAGGCATTACGTGAGGAGGAAGAGATACAGGAAGATTATGGTGATACAGATGAAGATGGTAACGATATAATAATAGACTATGATACAGACGACGANGACGATGATGAAGATGATACAGACAATCTAATTGAAGATGGTGAAGGGTACTTTGACTCCAGCAATCTAAATGAAATAGAAATAGAAGATGATAATGACTTTTTCATTGAGGGTGAAGATATAGACAATGAAAATAATTCGGAGGAAGATAATACTGATTCGCTCGACATTGAGGACGATGAAGACTACTTCATAGATAGCAGTGATGATGATACAGATGAAAATGAAAACGGTGAAAGTAGTGAAGGTGACAATGACTCTGATATAGAAATAGACATGAACGAAGACGACTTATTCATAGAAACGGACGACGAGTACAATGCTGATGATGATACCAATACAGATGAAATTGAAATAGACATGAATGAGGATGACTTATTCATAGAAACAGATGAAGATGATACAAATGATGAAGATGGTGACACAGGTGAAATAGAAATAGACATGAACGAAGACGACTTGTTCATAGAAACAGACGAAGATGAAAATAATGACACTAGTGATGGTGAAGATGATTACTTTGCAAATGGCGACGACTACTTTGGAAGTAATGATGGTGAAAATGAAGACATCTTGGACTTTGGAGGGAGTTCCAACAGCTTATTAAATAAAACTGAACCTAAACTAGTGACTCCTTACAACATATTTCAGGACAAAGCAACACAAGGAATATTCAGTATGGCGCATAGAGGAATTAAAGAAGCTGCTAAATTAACTAGTAAAGCTGTAGAAGCTTCTAAAAAAGTAATAGACAATAATAAAGCAAAGAAATAGGGGGTAAAGGAATGAGCTACTATAATTATGGAAGAAGGTACATAAGGTCAAGAGCAAGGATAAACCTGTATTATATATTACAGGGCGGTGTATTAATAGGTACAAGCATGGGGGACAACTCAAGAGCGGCGTTAATGGCATTCTGTAGACTTGCTGGTATACCATTTATTGACGGTAATACTTATGGGGCATGTGGATTACCTGCAATGATGTGCTGTGCTAACGCTTATGGCATGAGACCATGCGGAGCAAGAGGAAAGTGTCAACCAATATATGGGCTGCCAACAGCCGGAGGACTAATAGTAGCAACGCCAGCGAGGTGAGGATTTATGAGTATAATAGCAATAGCCACTCTAATCAGAAACAGAAGAGTGGTCGGGATGCGACTAATTGATACTGAAAGCTACCAAACAAAAGATGTAAGTATAAAAGATATAATGGATACTCTGAGGGCTGGAAAGGTACAAATAGATAATGTAGCTTTGCAAAACAACGGTTTAGTAGGGACTAATGGTAATCTAAACAGATTACCTCAGCTAACAAATGGGCTCTCATTAACATTAAACTCGGTTACAATAATTGGTAAGGTTGAGGGTGTTGGATATCTAGTGTGTAACTTTGAAGGTGACGTAAAATTTTTTAAGACACAGGAATTAATAGAATACGCAAAAACTGGTATGATATCTAATGGAAAAGTGGTAACAAATGGAGGTATGCAGTACATATCAGCAATAAAAGGTCAGTATAATGTAGTTAAAATTGATAAAAAATCTATCAAAATTCAAGCACTAGAAAGATTTAATAGAGTACAGAATGCAATAGGTAAGATATTCGATTTTGAAATTAATTATACTAATGGGGATATATTTATAACAAAATACTATGACACACCAGACAGGGAAGTTGTAGAAATACCAGACTTTGTGGTGGGATTTAAACCTAGCCGCTCACTAACCTTCGCAAAAACATATGTATTTGATGGGTGTAAGCATTTAAAAAAGATAATAATGGGGAGCAATGTAAGAGGTTCTATGAAAAATTTATTCAGGGGCTTCGAAGGTAAATATTTAGACTTAAGCGAATTTGACACTTCAAACATTACAAATATGTGTAATATGTTCTATCAGTGTAGCTTTAATGAGCTGAACCTTGGAGGGAAATTTAATACATCTAAAGTGACTGACATGAGAGGAATGTTTCAACTAGCGGTAGTATGTGACTTAAGGCTAGATAGCTTTGATACAGGGTGCGTAACAGACATGTCACTAATGTTCAGGAGTAGTGATATGTCTAACATAGTATTTGGAAGAGGCTTCAATACATCTAAAGTGACTAGCATGAGAGCAATGTTCAGCCTATGTAGAGTTAATAAATTAGACCTTGGAACTTCATTTGACACTTCTAATGTAAAGAGCATGAATCATATGTTCTCACTCTGTTCAGCAAAGAGTATAAATCTAGGGGATAAATTTTATACACACAATGTAAATGATATGGATGGTATGTTCAATGAATGCGGAGCAAGCAGTATAAACCTAGGAAATAATTTTGATACTTCTAATGTAACGAGCATGAATTATATGTTCTATGGCTGTAAAGCAAGGAGTATAAACCTAGGAAATAATTTTGATACTTCTAATGTAAAGAGCATGAATTATATGTTCTATGACTGTAAAGCAAGGAGTATAACTCTGGGAGATAAATTTGATACATCAAGAGTTAAAAACATGCAAAATATGTACATGTCAGATGAAACTGAAGTTATAGAATTAGGAAATAAATTCAATACTAAATCAGTTATATCCATGGAAAGTATGTTCTGCCAATGTAAAGTTAAGAAAATAATTCTAGGCAATTTATTTAGTATGGTAAATGCTAAAAAAGTGGGAGACATGTTCAATGGAGTAAAGGCAGAGCTAGTGGACTTTGGAGATACAGCTAGTATTAATCCAGCATCTGATTACGGAGATATTTTCAATNAATGTAGAATAAAAAGGATAAAATCTGGGGACATAATTACAAATGACCCTACAGAGTTTGTAACGAAGTTAATATATAGATACTACGAAAGCGTTAAACAGAAGGGACACTAACATGGCAAGTGTAAATATAATACATAAAGAAACTAATGTGAATATACAAAGAATAAAGAAAAAAGCATACGGTCTGATAGCTTGGGCTAAAACGGATAGTCTAATAATCAGACCATATAAAATAAAAGACATAAAGTTATTTTATAAGTATACTAAGGATAAAGAAATGACGAAGTATTTAACATGCGGAAACAATAGAACATATGAACAGGCGGCAAAATTTGTAACAGGTGCTATGAGATTGAATGAAATAAACAACGAAACAAGGTTTATTATAGCAGATAAAGATACGGATAAGCTAGTGGGTGCAATATCCGTATATTTCGGAGAAAATAGTGATAAAATAGAACTTGGATATTGGATAGGTAAAGAACATTGGGGTAATGGTTACGTAACAAGTGCAATCAAAGAGATAATAGAGAGACTAAGGGTGATTACAGAGATAAAAGAAGCATACTTGGAAATAATTATAGGTAACAAAGCATCAATAAGAGCTGCTGAAAAAGCTGGCTTTGTACATGATGGGGAATTACCAGTGATAAAGCAAGGAAAAAGTATAATAACAATGAGATTAAAGATGAACTAGAATTAAAATACAAGGAGTACAGCATGACTTTAATGGCAATAGCAACTCTGGTAAATAATAGTGGAATAGTATTAGGTTATAATTTAATTAATACAAGCTCGTTCATATCACAGAGATATACGCTTGATTCAATAATTAGCATGATGGCTAAAGGCTCTATAAAGATAGAGAACTTAAAATTCGAGAATGGAGAATTTGTAGGTACTAACGGGTCACTAAGCAGATTAACAAGAGTAAATACTGCAAATGATACCATATATGGAAGTAAGACAACCATAGTTATACTATACAAGCTAATTGAAAAAGAAAGAACAATTGGCTATATTATATCAGACTATAAAGGTGAAGTTATAACAGTTGGTGTTGATACAGCTATTAAATATGCAAAATCACAAGGGATATTTAACGGACGGCTGGTAACTAATAACGGTAACGAGTATATAACTCCTATTAAGGGTAAATATAACGTAATAAACCTTAGAACAGTAGAAAATAAATTAGAGAAACTAAGAATATATGAAAATAGGCAAAATGTAATAGGTAAAGCATTTGAATTTGAGGTAAATAGAAACAATGGACATATAACAATACTGAAATACTATGACATGCCAGGAAGAGAAATAATAGAGATACCAGACTTCGTTGATGGTTTTAAGGATACTATTTTTGATATTAAACAAGCACCCTTCTTTGGGTGTAAGTATCTTAAGAAAATAGTAATGAAGGCAAATGTAAAAGGGGAGTTAAACTATACATTTGCCGGTATGCAAGGAGAAGAAATAGACTTAACAGACTTAGACACATCAAACATAATTTCTATGGTTGGACTGTTCTCGATGTGTAACGTAAAAAAAATAAAGCTAGGGAACAAATTCAACACATCAAAAGTTATTAATATGGACAGTATGTTCTATTCGTGCAGAGCAGAAAGAATAAATCTCGGTGATAATTTTGATACATCTAGGGTAACGACAATGAGCAGGATGTTTATGCGGAGTAGAACAAAAGAATTAGACCTAGGGAAAAAGTTTGACACTTCTAGAGTAATAGACATGTCAGTAATGTTTAGAGGGTGTGGGACAGTAGAATTAAATTTAGGAAACAAATTTGATACAACAAACGTCGTTAACATGAGCAATATGTTCAGCTCTTGCTATAATTTACAGAGATTAAACTTAGGAAATAAATTTAATACTAGTAACGTAACAAGTATGGGTTACATGTTCTATCGATGTAATGTTAAATTACTGGATTTGGGAGATTATTTCTACACAAAAAAGGTTGATTCAATGTTATCAATGTTCTACTCTTGCGGTGCGGAAGAAATAAGACTTGGAAATAATTTTTATATAGCAGAAAAAACAAATATAGACGACATGTTCAGGGGTTGCACTGCTGGGGTATTAGATTTTGGTGACAAATTCTATGCGCACTCAAGTAGAAAATTAGAAGTTATGCTGGAGCTGTGTAAAGCGGAATACTTGAAGGCTGGTAAATTTGTAACTAAGAGCGTACAAGAGATGATTAGCTACTTAATAAAACGTCAAAATAAGCAAAGAATTATTAGAGATTAAGCTAATAATATAGAAAAGGAAAATAGTAATGGCATTTTTGGTACAAGTAGACGAATATGGAATACCAACAACGGACATGGGATTTAATACCATTGAAGCGTGTAAGTACCAGAACTGGTACTTGAAGGGCAAGCAAAGTTCTAATATGAGAGTAGTTAAAGCGTGTAATTCAATGGGAAATATAATACCAGTAGTAGGTGGTCATACGATTCCTGAAGTCACGACAGATTTTGTCCCAGTAGGAACGATGGAATTTGTGGAACATTATACAAATCAAGTATACCCTGGGAGAAGTATAAAACCTATAAACATACCAAAGCAATTAGTTAAACAAAAGTTCTTGCATAGGAAAATATGGACTAGCTCAGTATCGGATATAATAGAGAAAATAATGTCTGGAGAGTACAAGGAACTATTTATCAAATCAGCTACCAAATGCAAAGCATACACTGACATAGTTAATTTTTCCATGTTAAATACTATTCCTGAGGACACTTATTTAGTAAGTGGTGTAATAAATATAAAATCAGAATGGAGAGTATTCGTATTCAGAGGGGATATAGTAGATGTACGTCTATATTCTGGTAGCTGGGAAGATAGGTTTGATGCAGAGTTCATAAAAGAGGCAGTTAATACGTACAAGAGTTGTCCACCTGCATATACTTTAGATGTAGGGATTACAGAAGGTGGGAAGATGGTAGTGGTAGAAGTACATAACTTCATAAGTTGTGGGCTTTATGGCTTTGAGGACTACAGAGTAATACCACAGATGATTAAAGCAGCATACAGGTATGAAATGACTAAGAAAAATAGGAGTGTGATGGGAGCATAAAATTAAAAAAGCATAATACAGCAACGAAATAGAAAGCTTAGGGGTGCGACAGTGAAGAAGGCATATAAAGTTGAATGTACATGTGCAGTACCAGGGTGTAAACGTATAGTGATAGAAAAGTGTACAGTTATAACTGGGACTGAGAAAGAGGCTAGATTTATAGCCTATCAAACAATAAGAGATAAGTACAATGTTAATTATATTAAAGTGATAAGTGTATCATTTAAAGAGATAGAATGTAGAGAGGAAAGAGCAAACGGGGCATACGATGTTATTATAACAGAACATAACATCGAAGAAATAGACTATAAAATTTATGTAATAACTGTGCAGATAAAATTGAGAAATGAGACATACGAGATAAAATATGAGGTAGGGGCAGTAAATGAGGAAGTAG
>JGI24710J26742_10004990_pt1 | contig 10673 bp, 10 predicted proteins | sample BioPla2DNA2_FD_26742 | JGI IMG/M metagenome (IMG submission 26742) | reverse complement strand
CCATGAATTCAGGGTTTCCGCCGAGAATTATGTCGGTACCTCTTCCCGCCATATTGGTCGCTATCGTGACGGCATTGGGTTTGCCCGCCTGAGCGACTATGACGGCTTCCCGCTCGTGCTGTTTTGCATTGAGTACATTGTGGGCTATTCCGCGTTTTGAGAGAAGCCGGCTCAACTGCTCGGACTTTTCTATGCTCACCGTTCCGACCAAAACCGGTTGTCCGGACTGCTGACATTCTACAACGGTATCGATGACCGCCTCAAATTTACCTTCTTCGGTTTTGTATACCGAGTCCTCGAGATCTATTCTTATCATCGGCATGTTTGTAGGTATCTCAACGACATCGAGACCGTATATTTCGGAAAATTCCTGCTGTTCGGTCATTGCGGTTCCGGTCATTCCCGAAAGCTTGTCATACATTCTGAAATAGTTCTGGAAGGTTATTGTGGCCAGGGTCTTGCTTTCTCTTGCCACTTCAACACGCTCTTTTGCCTCTATCGCCTGATGGAGGCCTTCGTTATATCTCCTTCCTATCATAAGACGACCGGTGAATTCGTCGACTATTATCACTTCGCCGTCCTTAACCACATAGTCGACATCGCGTTTCATAATTCCTCTTGCCCTTACCGCCTGATTTATGTGATGCGACAACCTGAGGTTCTCCGGATCGGAGAGGTTTTCAACCGCGAAATAGCGTTGTGCCTTTTGAATACCCCTCTCGGTGAGGGAAAGACTCTTTGCCTTCTCATCTATGATAACATCGTGGTTTTCTCCCTCTTCATCGATATCGGTTTTATCATCATGCTCCGAGACCTTTTTTATTGTGAGACCTCTTGCAAAATCGTCCGCGCGTCTGTACAGGTCGGTGGACTGTTCACCGGGTCCCGAGATTATCAGCGGGGTTCTTGCCTCATCTATCAGTATCGAGTCGACCTCGTCAACTATCGCATAGTTATGGCCCCTCTGTACTTTATCGACCAGCTCCAGGACCATGTTGTCTCTCAGATAATCAAAGCCGAATTCGTTGTTAGTCCCGTAGGTTATGTCGGCTGCATAGGCTTTTCTTCTGTCGGCTGTCGGAATACCCGGAACAACCAATCCGATTGAAAGTCCGAGAAAGTTGTGGACCTTTCCCATCCACTCGCTGTCTCTTTTTGCGAGATAATCGTTGACGGTAACGATATGGACACCTTTTCCGTCAAGCGCATTGAGATATGCAGGCAGGGTGGAAACAAGGGTTTTTCCTTCCCCCGTTTTCATTTCCGCAATCTTTCCGTTATGGAGTACGATACCGCCCATGATCTGAACCGGAAAGTGCGTCATGCCCAACACTCTTGTAGACGCTTCGCGGCAGACAGCGTATGCCTCTACCAATATTGAGTCCAGATCCTCGCCGTTCGCAAGCCTCTCTCTAAACAGAGAGGTCTGCCGGGAGAGATCATAGTCGGACATCGTTTTGTATTTTCCTTCAAGTGAAAGAACGGCTTCACACAAAGGTCTGATTCTTTTCAGTTCCCTAGTACTGGGCGTGCCGAATAGTTTTTCAATAATTCCCAAATTAAGTTACCTCAATATCTTAAAGTTTAACACCTGACAAGGCGATATTTTCACATCATACATATTACCGCCGACAGCGAAATAATGTCAAATCGGCGATATAGTTTTGCATTAAAAAAACACCGTGAAGGTGTCTTGAAAATATCTAAAATGATTATCTGTCAATAGAATTCCCGATAATTCTTCCCAGGGCATAGTCGAGCGGTTTATACAACAGGGATATAATGATAAAATTCCCCGCCGCATGGACAATATCGAAGATAATCCCCGCGGATATATAGGCAATACCGCCGCCGATCCCGCCTATGAAAAAATAGGGTACGGAGGTAAGGGTGCCGAAAAGAAGGCCGAAAATACCGCCAACAGAAGCATAGTACAGCGCGCCTTCGCCCTTGGCAAGAGAGACGAAAAGATAAAGCAAAGTCCACACGTAAAGATAAGTTATCCACCAGATGTGAAATCCGTATATAATCCCCTCGATAAACGTAAAGACATAGATGACATATAGCGTCTTTCTTTTCAGATGTTTTGTGTAGAGGATAAAAAGCAGGGTGACGGGTTCGATGTTGGGGAGAGAGGACATCGCAAACTTACTGGCGACGACAATAGCCGCCGCCAGAGCGATGGTGGTGATATCCCTTGTCGCCTGCTTTATTTTCAAGAATTAACCCCAACCCTCGACAAGAGTGAACTCATAACAGTCTTTATCGGATATAACGATTTCGGATACACCGGTCTCGGTCATTTCGCCGTCCTTCGTTATCATCCACCACTGTTGCTTATCCGGATTAGCCGTTATACCGTCGACGGTTGTAACCATTAAACCGAATTCGGTTTCGGTTCCGTCGATAATCTTTTCGTCCAGCAGCGCTTCTGATAAAAACTCCCTGTCGGTTGTCAAAACATGTTCGATTTCATCTTCCTCCAGCGGTATGACGCTGACGGTTATCGACTTCATTCCCGGGTTTGCAGCAGGTCTTGAGGTGAAGTAGATTGCAATAAAAGCCGCAATCAGAACAAGCAGAACTGAAATGGCGATTATTGTTCTTTTTTTGTTTCCCTTTAATTCAGACATAAAAAACCTCGTTTCCTTTTTTTAAAAGAGAACGAGGAATCTATTGCTCGAAGGGCAATCTATAACCGTTCTCCAAGACTCGTGGATACGGTGAACACATTCTTCAGGTCTTCTGGCTTGAGCTTTATGCATCTCTTCGCAACCTTCCCGGTAGATACCAGTGGCATAACTGCGGGAGACTCTTCTCTTACAGCGACGAGTTCGCACGGGATTTGCACCCGTTTCCCTTGATTATTGAATGTGTGTTAATTTTAATGCCGCAAAAAGCATAAGCCATCATTGCGGCCGTACCCTAACATAGCCGTAAAATTACAGACATAAATCAGGGTAACAATATTATATATTTTAAAATGATTTTAGTCAAATATAATGAATTAAAATAATTAATTTGGGAGTATTGACTAAATTATACGGGCAAAGCGGCCGTTTTTTGCTCCGGCCGCCAATATTTTGATATTAAGATTATATGCCTTTGCCTATTAATCTTCCTCTTCGGGCAGAGGTATTTCGGATGTGCAGTGAGGACATCTGGTTGCTTCTTTGTCGACTTCAAGACGACAGAAGGGGCACATTGCCGGCTCTTCCTTCGGTTCCTGGTGTTCTTTCTTTTTTCTGAATTTATTTATTGCCTTTACAATAATAAAGACAACGAGAGAAATTAAAAGGAAGTTTATAAAGGACGCGATTAGCGTGCCGTAGGTGATGGCGTTGTCCCGGGGCAAATCTATCTTAAGACCTGCCAAACCGTCCGTTCCGCCGGTGACGAGGTTTATAAGCGGCATGATTATGTCGTTTACAAAAGAATTGACGATGGCTGTAAACGCGGAACCGATAACGACACCGACCGCCAAATCAACGACATTGCCACGGGATATGAATTCCTTAAATTCAGATGTGATTTTCTTCATGGTTTTCTCCGATATTTGAAAAATTTTAAGTTTATGTTAATGATTTATCGTCTTTTTAAAGAATCTCGAACAGATGCTGTTTAAGTATCTCTTTCTTCTGATATCTTAATCGGAACTATTTAATATCTGACTGCCGGTCGATGATCTTCTGCGCCAAAGCCCGTCTTTCCTCTTCCTCGACACGCTCCGCTTCTATCTCCTCGCGTGTGGGAGGGCTTGGTGCGTTAGGTCTGAAATTTGCAGCGTCTCTTTGTATTTGATCATATTTCTTTTTCATGTGCGTCTGGATCACGATGCCGGCTGTAACGATTACGGCAAAGATAGGTATTGCCGTCAGGGGGCTGATAAATCTCAGTACCGTCAATTCGAGCAGCGCGGCGCCCTCTATAGGTGTGCGTATTGTGTGTCTGTGTGTGAGAAATAAGGCATATACTAAAGTAATCAAGCCGGCAAATATGATAGTCTGGAGCATGTTGCAGGGGAAGAGGATGCGCAGCAGAATATAACTTAAACAGAAGATGCCGAACCCGAAAGCAATCATATAAAAAAAATATAAAGCGAGGAATCCTATAGCGGAAAAAATCAACGTAAAAAGAACATTCACCGATAGGAAACCCATTTCAAAGGATTCGGCAATACTCCACCCCAAATATCCCATCGCAGCCGCGCCGAAAAAACCGCTTATAAATTTGTGGGTGCGAAATCCGGTAAGAATCAACGCAATTGCGACCAGGCCGAGCAACAAAGCTAAGCGCGGGTTTCTTTCGAAAAGATCGTTTACCGATTCAAAAGTCAATCCGTCCAGAAAGCGAAGGGCGGCATGGTACCCTGTGAAGAGTCTTTGTTTTATCCAGTCTGTTGCAAAAAGCATACCGCATTCACCCCGTATTTTCACACATTGCCCTTCATTCCGCAGCAATGTCAAACTCATACTGCACAATGAGGCAGACAACAATTTTTACTTATCGGTGCTTGATCCTTCTGCCGACTTCTTCATGATGCTCGGTTTTAACCCAATTTGTTTTGCCCGTCATCTGCCGCCACACGGCTATTAGCACCGCGGGCACCTGCAACAGATTGTAAATCGGCTGGAAAATTCCCGCCAAGATGCAGACCAACAGGTTTTCCTTTGTGTCTTTGTAATACATAACGGCATACATGAGGCCGGGGGCGAAGACAAAGAGTGTGATTAAACCGAACACAACAACGAGCTCCCATGTCGGGAAGAGTGTAAACCAAGAAAATAGGATGCTCTGTTTGGTTGAAAGAAAATAGATAAAAATGAACCAGGATATTACCTGGCTGAACGCTGCAAGCAGCGTAATAATCGGGAGTATCATGAAAAACACCGCATATATCTTGCCATAGGTTGACAGATATCTGGAATTTTTCACCTCATTCCAATAGGTCAGGCACTGCAGTCCGCCCTGAGACCACCTGGAACGTTGCCGCAGAAAACTCCCATAGGTCAGCACGCCCTGCTGGAATACTCTGTCCTCCTGCAGCAGACGCGTCCGCCAGCCCTTGAGCAGCAACCGCAAACTGAAGTCGAAATCTTCAAGCAGGCAGTCGGTCCAGGGTTCCTCGGGATCGATGGCGGACATCCGGTTGAACTGACCGTTGCCTGCCGCACTTACGGTACCGATATATTCGCAGACATTTTGCATATTGTTTATGTAGGTAAAAAATTCAATATCCTGGAAGAGAGGCAAAAAACGGTCGCGAGTAAAGGTGCCTATACGTACACGAGTCTGCACCATCCCGACCGTCGGGTCGGTATGCATTATCACGGCTGTTCGCTCAAATACCCTTCGATTTACAAAACTGTCGGCATCGGTTATCGCCATTATGCACCTGCTGAGCTTGAGACCTTCGTGTTCGGCAACATTTCGAATCCACCAATATGCGACATTGAGGCTTCTGCCTTTGCCCTTTTGCGCGTCAGGTTTATAGCGTTTTATCAGCGTCAATTTTTTGTTGCAGAATTCAGGGCGAAAGGGCGTACTGGAGTCGACGGAAAAAATCTCGTCCCCGAAAGCTTCAGTCAGACGTGCGACGGTTTCGTCTTCGGAATCGTCGTCTATAACGATGATTCGCAGATTTTTCATCTTAGAGTCAAGGGTATTGCGAACGGTGTTCACGATAACTCCCTCTTCATTGAGACAGGGAATTACGACAAAAAAGTGGATATCCATCTCGTCCTCTTTGTACTCCAGTTCTTCGCAGTACTGCACCTTCGGGAAAAATGCCATGAAGTACATCCACAGGTAATAGATACCCATTGTCATATATGAAATAACAACACAAATTATCGTCAAGATATACATCCACACCGGCATTTTCACACCCCCTCTCTAAGTATTGATGTCCGGGATTTTAGGCATCAGACTTATCCGTACGGGACGGTTTAATGTCCCTTGTCGAATTTTCCGCAACAACAGCCTCTCGCTGTTTCCGAATTCTCTTTTCGTATCTTCGTTTGTTCCGATGGTAGAAAAAAAACCGAATACTGAAAAACAAACCTGCAAGCAATACGGCAACAATAGAGCTCGAGATCGGGTAGATTACGTCAAACTTCATTGAGAAAATATCACTGAGAAGCTTTCCCATGCCGTTTCCTCCTTAAGCTCTTGAGCAGAAAAAAGAGGAGCAATCCCGCAATCAGGCATATCGTATTCACGATAAGCGGATATATCAGGAACATTATCAGTATTCCCTCTTTCATATGCGGAACTCTCCTTTATACTGTAAAAACCTTTCAACAATTATACATGTATGAAGGTTTTCGGTGAAAAAGACTTGTTTTAGAGGTAGGTTAAAACTCGTGATAAACGGGCATTATATGAAAAAGCGGCCCATATTTATACACGAAACACTTTATATTATAACAAAATAACTGTTCAATTATGAAATGCAGATGTGCGTTCCTGCAAATAACCGTTAAAAAGTAACGCTGTCAACTCCAAATTAAAGGAATTGATTTTGATATTATACCATTAGTTTTTTAAGGTACACCGCATCTTTGCCGTTTCGATTCCCGCCGAAATTTAATATGTTGTGATGCCGTGTCGTCCCGATTAGGGGTATCGGTATTTTAAAAAACTGCGCCGGGCTCTTTTTGTCCTGTCCGCGAAAATCCGAAAAAAGGAGTTAATACCGAGAAGGTCGGTTTAATGGAATTTACCGAAAAATAGTGGCAGAAACCGGGCAGGCTTTGCCACTACTCACAATTGATTTTACATACAAATTATATCGGATTTTCAGGCAGATGTCATTGTTTTATCGGTCATTTTTAAAAAAGGAGTGGACCTGAAATCCGAGAGTCATTAAGCTGTCGCCGAGATGTACGTTTTCTACATACACTCCCTCGCCCATATGGAGGTCGGAGTCGCTGAAATTCCAAAATCCCTTGATACCCAATTCTTTGAGCTGTTCCGCTGTTCTCTGTGCGCTCCTTCCGGGTATGCACAAAATTGCTATTTCGGGTTCGTTTGTGATGCAAAACTCCGACAGGGACGCGGAGGACATCACTTCAAGATGCTCGACAGGTGATATCGCAGAGTGGTTTTTGTCAAAGAGTCCTATGAGATTTATACCTTTTGAGGAAGATAGTATAAATCCAGCTATCGCCTTGCCGAGATTGCCGACGCCGATAAGGATGGCTTTAAGAGAGCTGTTAAGACTCAAAATGTTTTCAATCTCGCTTATCAGCTGAGGGACATTGTAGCCGTACCCCTGCAGACCGAACCCGCCGAAGTTATTGAGGTCCTGTCTGATTTGAGATGCGGTCAGCCCCATCTGATTGGCGATTTCGGAAGAAGAAATCCTGTTTACACCGCTCCTCGCGAGACCGGTCAGAAATCTGTAATATCTGGGAAGTCTGCGTACAACGGCCATTGATACATCGACGGAAGACATATATCCCTCCTATATTCTCTCGAGAACCGATATCACGTAGTCGGAAAACTCACGACCCGTAGCACCGTCTTCTCTACCGGTTACGGTCAGTTTCTTTTCTTCGAACATGCAGATATCCAATGCTTTGTCGAGACGGTTTCCTTCGTTTGCATATCCGATATGCCTTAGCAGCATGGCGGATGCTCTCAACATTGATGACGGGTCGGCATACTTTGCTCTTCCTTCTTTTACCATTCTCGGCGCCGAGCCGTGTATTGCTTCAAACATGGCATACCGCTTGCCTATATTGGCGCTTCCCGCCGTTCCGACTCCGCCCTGAAGCTCCGCGGCTTCATCGGTTATGATATCTCCGTAGAGATTTGGCAGCACCATGACCTCGAAATCCCTTCTCCTGTTTTCGTCAAGAAGCTTTGCCGTCATGATATCGATATACCAGTCATCCGTTTTAATTTCGGGATATTCTTCGGAGATTCTTTTGCAGATTTCCAAAAATTTCCCGTCGGTCTTTTTAATCACGTTTGCTTTTGTAACTATCGAAACTCTCTTTTTATTATTTGCTTTGGCAAACTCGTAGGCGAGTCGGGCGATTCTTTCCGTTCCCTCATCAGTTGTAACGGTGAAATCTATTGCGAGTCCTTCAAGGTTTACCCCCAGAGAGCCCACTGCGTAAGCGCCTTCGGTATTTTCCCTGAAAAAGGTCCAATCTATTCCCTCGGAAGGTATGCTGACCGGACGAACATTCGCAAAAAGATCCAATTCCCTGCGCATTGCGACATTTGCGCTCTCTATATTCGGAGTGCCGGCGGAAGCGTCGGGTGTCGTTGTCGGACCTTTCAATATCACGTGACAGCTTTTCAGTTCGGCGAGGACATCGTCCGGGATGGGTTTCATGCAGCTTAATCTGTTTTCGAGGGTCAGCCCGTCGATTTCTTTAAAGACGATTTTGCCTTTTGATACTTTATCCGACAAGATTGCCTTTAAAACCCTTTCGGACTCGGCGGTTATAGCGGGACCGATACCGTCTCCCCCGCAGATTCCGATGACGATGGTGTCAACTGCGGAATAATCGACAAAATCAGCTGAAGATTTCATCTTCTCTATTCTTTTAAACTGACTGTTGATTACGTCCTCAAATTTTGCTGCCGCTTCACTCGGGGTCAAAATGTTTTTGCTCATATATATAGACCTTTCTTTAAATTGTCATTCCGTTGCAATTTCTCTTGTATAGTTCAACAATCCTCCTGCGAGGAGATAGTTTTTCTGTCTTTCGGAAACAACAAGACTCATTTTGTAAACGCCTTTGCTCCTGACGTTCTTTGCTTCGATAAATCTTTCGCCTTTCGATATGCTCTCTCTCAGATTTTCAATTTCGATTATATCGCCTTCGTCTATGTCGTCGTAGTCGGAGGGATTGGTGAAGGTTAGCGGCAATATACCGACATTTATCAAATTATCCCTGTGTATGCGGGCGAATGACTTTGCGAGAACAGCTTTCACTCCGAGATGGAGAGGAACGAGCGCGGCATGTTCTCTCGAAGAACCCTGGCCGTAATTTTCGCCCGCCACGACCATGCTGTTCACAAAGATTCCTGCCCTTTTAGGGAAGTTGGGATCGCACCCCGTAAAACAGTATTCCGAAAGATGGGGTATGTTGGACCTGAAGGGTAGGAGCCTGGAATCGGAAGGCATTATATGGTCGGTAGTGATGTTGTCCTCCACCTTGATGGAAACCGCAACCCTGAGGCTGTCGGGAATTGCCTCTCCCTGGGGGAAGGGCTTGATGTTCGGACCTCTGACAATATCGACTCTTTCGGCAGCTATTTCTTCGGCGGGGAGATCAAACATATTGTCGTTTATATCAAACTTTTTGGGAATCTTCGGCTTTGCATCCAAATCGCAATTCGAAGGGTCGGTCAAAACACCGGCAATTGCCGAAACTGCGGCCGTTTCGGGACTTACCAGATATACCCGTGCGTCCTTTGTTCCGCTTCGTCCCTCAAAGTTTCTGTTGAAGGTTCTAAGTGAAATTGCACCGCTTGCGGGAGACTGCCCCATACCGATACAGGGACCGCATCCGCATTCGAGCAACCGAGCCCCTGAAGAGAGGATATCCGAAAGATATCCGTCTTTTGCGAGCATATAGAGCACCTGGCGCGATCCCGGGGATATTGTTAGACTGACATTTTCAGCCACCGGTTTTCCCTTGAGAATTTTCGCAACGGTGATGAGGTCGCTGAGCGAAGAGTTGGTACAGCTTCCTATGCAGACCTGGTCTATTTTCATGCCCTCAAGTTCAGAAACGGGACTGACATTGTCCGGCATATGCGGACAGGCAACCAGAGGCTTGAGCTCGCTGAGATTAATTTCTATTACTTCGTCATATTCCGCATCGGCGTCGGCTGAAAGTTCGACATAGCTTTCTTCGCGTCCTTGAGCTTTGAGAAACTCGCGTGTCCTTTTATCCGACGGAAAAATGGAGGTCGTGGCGCCGAGTTCGGTCCCCATATTTGTGATGGTTGCCCTTTCAGGCACCGTAAGGCTCTTTATTCCGTCGCCGAAATATTCAACAATTTTACCCACAGCTCCTTTTACCGAGATAAGACGCAGAATTTCCAAAATGACGTCTTTCGCAGAAACGCCGTTTTTTAGTGCCCCCGTCAGCTTTACGCCGAGAAAACCGAGGTCCTGGAGATAGTATGTGCCGCCGCCCATAGCGGATGCGACATCAAGCCCGCCGGCGCCGAACGCGAGCATTCCCATACCTCCCGCAGTGGGGGTGTGGCTGTCGGATCCTATAAGAGTTTTACCGGGAACGGCAAATCTCTCAAGGTGAACCTGATGGCAGATTCCGTTGCCGGGTCTCGAAAAAATAATACCGCTCTTTTTTGCCATCGATTTTATATATGCGTGATCATCGGCATTTTCAAAGCCTGTCTGAAGCATGTTGTGGTCTATGTATGCCACCGAAAGCTCGGTTTTTACTCTCGGAATCCCCATTGCCTCAAACTGAAGATAGGCCATAGTCCCGGTGGAGTCCTGGGTGAGGGTCTGATCTATCTGTATTCCGATTTCTCCGTTTTTCCCTTCGAGAGATCCTTCTCGAAGGTGTGAGTTAAGAATCTTCTGTGCTACTGTAAATCCCATATTAACCCCTTTAAAATAACCGATTTTTAAAAATAAATCGGCCGAAAATAATTATTTTGTTGCTGTAAAT
>JGI24710J26742_10004982_pt1 | contig 10694 bp, 9 predicted proteins | sample BioPla2DNA2_FD_26742 | JGI IMG/M metagenome (IMG submission 26742) | reverse complement strand
GAAGGATGTCTTCGAAGCTAAGAACTTGAAAACTCCATTTGTGCTTGGACTTTTTCGTCCGAAAATCTATATTCCTTCCGGACTTTCTGCAGATGAAAAGACCTATATCATCCTGCACGAACAGACACATATAAGGCGCTTTGATCACATGGTGAAAATGGTTACATTCCTTATTCTATGTATCCACTGGTTCAATCCGTTAGTATGGGTGGCCTTTCTGCTAATGAGCGCAGACATGGAGATGTCTTGTGATGAACGTGTTGTAAAAGAGATGGGCAGCAAGATTAAACAAGCGTATTCAACGTCCTTGCTTTCTCTAGCAACAGGACGACGCCTGATAAACGGAAGTCCGCTCGCGTTCGGTGAAGGGAACGTAAAGGGACGGATCAAAAACATATTGAACTTCAAAAAGCCCGCTGCATGGGTCATGGTAGTTTCTATCATACTAGTCGCTGCCTTGGTAATAGGCTTCACATCGAATAGACCATCTGCTGATGGCTCGTCCGATTGGGAGGTATATGATTTTCCAACTTATTTATATGACCGTGTCACTTTCACCACTGAAGCTGGAGTATACCCGCCGTCCTTTGAAGCTATCAATGCAGTACTGGTGAATGAAGAAATGGAAACAGGATTGACCTGCGGTAAGGCATTTACACTTGTCAAGCAGATTGACGACGATTGGCGGGTAATACCTTTCACGGAAGGAATAGGCTTTGATGCAATAGCAATAAACCTTCCTGTGGGGGCAAGTGAAACATACAGCTTAACCCCTGATATGCTTTCGGTCAAACTTGGAGTGGGTAATTACCGTATCGTTACAGAAGTATGGTATTCAAATGATCAGCCACCGCAGACAATGCGTATAGTATGGACTGATTTCATTATCAGTGAAACTAATGTGAGTTTGACTCTCGACGACGTCAGAGCACTTGCAAAAATGGGCGATGCACTAAAGTTTGAAGACTTTAGTAACTTCAAAGGTGCTGATGCCAGCTCAAACACAAATTACCGCATAATGGTCTACAGCGTAGAGGGCGATTACCGTCTAATCGTACGAACAGATGGTAACCAGATAGATGCTGCCAATCTGGAGAGAATATGGGACAGTGGTGGCAGCGGTATTGACATCCGATATAACGATGTAGACGAATTCATAAAGAGTCATCCTTCGTCGGAGCCAACATTGTCATCGGTTTCTGAAAAAGCGACGCTATCTAATACACCCATAAGTGGAAAATTGAGTTTCGTAATCACGCCTACTGATTACGACCCAAGGTACAGTTATTACTATCTGCCTGAGGATCAGCAGAAGTTTTCCGGCATGATGGACACTATGCAACGGACTCCGCTGGACAAATTTCCCGCCGACACCTATCATTTGAACATCTGCGTTGCAAAGGATGGCGTATCATGGGAGATGCTCAGCAACGGAGCTTTCTTTTACTTGGATGATGACGGCGGCTTTTTGGGCGAAAATAAGGAATTGTATGATGAGATGTTACAGTTGCTCCGAAAGGAGTTGAGCTTTGAGCCTTTTGATCCTAATCAGATTAGCGGCATCTCTGCTGCCGAAGTGGAGTACACTCAACATAACACCGGACAAACGTTTAATCAGCGTATATCAGACAGAGACGCCCTAAAGTTGCTCGAAAAACACTTCAAATCCGCAAAACCGATAGGAGGAGTCACGGCTTGTCCATTTTATGAAGCCCTAATGACTTTAGAGAAGGATGATGGATCGGTAATTAGCATTCGCCTTGCTACAGATAGTTGCCCTATATATTTTGCAAACGGGGTCTGCTTTGAGTATGAGGTCAGCAACAAAGAGATTGTTGGGCTGTTTGATCAAATTCCCTGGAGAGAGTAAGCCGGAGATGTGACAAATTGAAACATATAGAAACCAATAAAGGTATTTATCTAAAACAACACAACATTAAGAAAGACTGCACTAAAGGTTTTATCCTTCGGTGCAGTCTTTACTTTCGAGCCTCCGCTTGAAGAGAGTCGGTCAAAAAATTACTTATTTTTCGTAAATCCCTAAGTTGAACTCCCTTTTCTGCGGCGCTTTTGTCCTTTTGAATCAATTAATCAGATTTAGAGAGCGATATTTTTGATTGGGCGTGTGAAAAAGGTTTTGAGTCTTTAGGAGTCTAAAGCCCTGTTAAAGACTTTGTCTTTCCACAAGCTTTGTAGTTTTTACAAGAGCAAAAACTACCACAAGGGCAAGAACATAGTCTATTAGCATATAGCTGCCGTTATAAAGGGCAGAGTAGAACCAAACATTCTTCATAGAAAGTCCCATGAACTCATCGGGCATATAAGCGGCATAGAGGACAACACCGCTTATAAGGTGAACGAAGAATTTCGCAAAGGCGCCTATGCTTGCAGAGATAAAGGGCTTAGAGCTTAGGCCTGCCAGACCTATAGCTCCGCAGGCGATAAAATAGTCAAGTATGAGCGACTGCCAACCATAGCCTATACCGCCGGTAATGAGTGCATCGATAAATCCGTAGAGTATGCCGACTAAAATTCCGCGCAAAGCGCCGTGACGGATAGCAAAGAGCAAAATTGGCACTATGGTAAGGTCAACCGATCCGCCTTGCGGCATGGGCTTAAACGAGAGAAGACTAAGCGCCGCACTTAGCGCAAGCATCACGGCGCCTTCGGCCATGATTTTTACAGAATTTCCTTTCATCTTAGGTTTTTCCTTTCATTTTTAAATTGAGCAACGAAAAAATAGTGCATAAAAAGCTTTGGACCCGTATTCCTAAAACGAATACGAGTCCAAAAGCTTCCTACGCCGGCATTATCCGTTTCAGGTTTTAAGGGTTAATGGCCTAGATTAGCCAACTCTCAGCCGAGAAAACTCAGCTCCCCTGCATATTTAATTCTGTTTTCAGTCTACTCCCGAAGACCGAAAAAGTCAACAATATTTAGCAATAAAATTTATCAATATTTTACATTCGGAACCATTATAGCCCTTGAAATTGAATTTGGCTCTATTTTAACAACCTTTCTGTCATAGGTCATAAGCCCCGTGAGCTCTCCGTCGAGATCGTAAAGCCTGTTGTAGACCGAGCCCGTTAGTCCCATCCTGGCTGCCGGTCTAATTTCCCCGTCATAAAGTAACAAGATGGCGGAGCGAAGAGCGGTCGGGTCCTCTATTTTCTTATAACCGAAGGGCTTTTCGCTTCCAAAATGACCCGCAATCGGGCATAAATATCCTCCGAATTCCGAAATGATTTGAGCTCTGCGGTTTTTATCTTCCTTATACTCATACTCATCATAATATATGTGAATGCTCCGCACCTCGCCATGACCCTGATCGTGCCAACCGCCAACGGGGATAATAATCCTGGAAGGGTCTAACTCTTTCATCTTTTGCATGAGTTTAGTAGAGTCGAACTGTCCGCGCCCCTCGTTAAAAATTGTCCAAACGGCAACGCAGGGGCAGTTGTGAAGATATAGCGCCGCTTCTAAAAGTTCATCCTCAAAGGCCTGTCTGCCTGCAGAGTTTTTTCTTCCGAAGCGCCCGTGCGAAGAATCCTTAAAATGAACACCGGTGAAAAGGGGAGACCTTTCTACCAGAGAGGTGACTTTTTCTCCGCCCGAGGGCATGTCCTGCAAAACAAGCATACCGCTGTGGTCGCAGTGGTAGTAAAAGCGGGCGCAGTCCAGCTTGTCCTCACGCCTAATGGCGTTGAATCCCATGCTTTTGGCAATCTCAATGTCGTAGAGCATAGCCTCGTCACAGGGGGGCGTATAAAGGCCGTCAGGCCAAATGCCCGGGTCCAAAACGCCGTTTATAAAATATGGTTTGCCGTTTAAGAAAAACCTGCTTACTCCCGACCTGTCTTCCTCTATAGAAAATTTTCGCATGGCAAAATATGACTGAACATGGTCGTCATCCAGCCTGAGAAACAGTTCATAGAGGTAGGGATCCTCCGGAGACCAAAGGTGCGGATCTTTAATGTCAAATCTGACGGTTTGACCCGCCTCAAAGTAAAACTCTTCTCCCAAAAGGCAGGCTTCGCATTCGCCCTCGCCGTCCACCAAGAGATAAATGCACTCCTCGTCAAGGTCGGGACTTATAAAAACTTCTCTAATATAGTTTTGGGGCACGCTCTCACACCAGACAGTCTGCCAAATGCCGCTCTGAAAGAACCTGCCGCGCTTGCTGTCTTTAAGGCTCTGCAAGCCACGGCATTCGTAGCCCTTGTCGGTTTCGTCGGTAACTCTGACACAGATTTTGTTGACATCCGACAAACATTCAGTTATGTCAAAGGAAAAGGGCGTAAAGCCGCTGGAGTGCGCACCCACATAAGTGTCGTTAATCCACACGGTGGCCTTTTGATCGCAGGCGCCGAAGTGCAGAATCACTCTGCCCACATTAAAGTCCTCGGGCAAAATAAACTCGCGCTTATACCAAAGATAGTCATCGGGTCTCACACTTTTCATTACTCCCGAAAGGGGAGACTCGGGAGAAAAGGGCACCAAAATTTTGCCGTCATAATTAAACGGCTCTTCTTTTCTTTTATTTATGCTGTATTCCCAGTATCCGTTTAAGTTCAAATAGCTCTGCCGAACAAGCTGGGGTCTGGGATATTCAGGCAGAGGATGCTCTTCCTTGAAATTTTCTCCCCAAAATGTGGTCATAAAAGTTATCACTCCCCGAAAATTTTGGAAATAGTCTTTCTAAGCGTTAATCAGATTCATTATAGACTAAAATGAAAAAAAATAAAAGATATTAATCATTCTGTTTAAAAATGTGGTAAAATAAATAAAATATGTTAGATAAATAATTAACAAAAACTTGAGAGTGTTAAGAAATTCCCATTATTGACAAAAGAAACACAGGAAAATATCAAAAAAGTTAAGTATTTCGACGGTTTTGTACTGGACTTTGCGCCCTGTTCATGTTAATATTTTTTCTAGTCAGCTATTATTGAAGAGGTGAGAAGTTATGCCTTTTAAGTTCCGAGGCGGTATACATCCGGACTATGCAAAAACCGCCAAAGATTCTCCTGTACGCGCGATTGCTCCCCCCGAATATGTTGTCCAGCCGATGATACAGCATATAGGGATACCCAACCAACCCCAGGTTAAGGTGGGCGATATCGTGAAGATGGGACAGGTCATAGGGTATGAAGATGCCCCCATTTCCGCTCCCATCCACGCATCCGTTTCGGGAAAGGTAATTGCAGTTGAGCGCAGACGCCACATGCTCGGCGATATGGTCATGTCTGTCGTTATAGAAAACGACTTTCAAGACACTCCCTGTGAGGACATGCAGCCCCTCACGCCCGAGCAGCTCAAGGATCCCGATGCAATAATCGCAAGGATCAGAGAGGCCGGAGTTGTCGGTATGGGCGGCGCTATGTTCCCCACGGCCTTTAAAATTGCCGGCGCACGCGGCAAGGTCGATACCGTCATAATTAACGGAGCCGAATGCGAGCCCTATCTCTGCGGCGACCACCGCACGATGCTCGAGTATCCCGAAGAACTGTTGAAGGGAATCGAGTTGGTTAAGATTGCTCACGGCTTAGATAAAATCAACTATGGCATAGAGGTAAACAAGCAAGATGCCATAGATCTTCTGCGCTCTCTCAATCCCGAGAAGTACGGAATCGAGATAGTTCCCGAAGAAGTGAAATATCCTCAGGGCGCCGAGAAAATGCAAGTTAAGGCCAACACAAACAGAGAAGTCAAACCCGGCGGCTTGCCTTCGGGAGTCGGAGCCAATGTTGTTTCCACCTACACGGCCTACTCTATTTACAGAGCATGCTATTTGGGAAAACCCCTCATAGAGCGTGTTGTAACCGTGGGAGGAGACTGCATTAAAGAGGCTCAGAACCTCCTTGTGCGCTTCGGTACACCTCTCTACCACATATTCGCCGAGGCGGGCGGATTCTGCAAAGAGCCGGAGCGTATTTGCATGGGCGGCCCCCTTATGGGTATCTGCGTTGCAGACGACGGAGCGGGATTGGTAAAAGGCGCTGCTGGGCTTTTGGTTTTCAGCTCGGATGAAAATCAGGAAATCGAAGACCCGGTCTGCATCCGTTGCGGCAACTGCGTGATGCACTGTCCCATGAACCTCGAGCCTGTATATATGTATATGTACATAAAGAAAGGCGATCTTCAGAAGATGGACGAGTACCATGTTATGGATTGCTTCGAGTGCGGCTCATGTTCATATGGATGTCCGGCCAAACTGCCGCTAACGCACACATTCAAATACGGCAAAGCAATGCTCAATGCCAAGAGAGCTGAAGAAAAGGCCAAGGCCTTGGCCCTCAAGCAGAAGCTTCAGGCGAAGGAGGCTTAATGATGGGAAATAGAGAAAAGAGAACCTATGTAGTTACATCGAACCCCATAGTCAGGCAAAAACGCGGCACTCGCGACATCATGCTCGATGTTATAATTGCGCTTATACCGACTATGGCTTTCGGAGTCTACAATTTCGGAGTTCCCGCCCTAACAGTCATATTGGTTGCAATGGTCTCAAGCGCATTTTTCGAGTGGGCATACAGAAAGCTTCTCCACAAGTCAAATACCTTGGGAGACTGCTCGGCGCTTGTCACAGGTGCAATTTTGGCAATGGCGTTGCCGCCTTCAAGCCCCTGGTGGATGGTTGTAATCGGCTCGTTTTTTGCGATAGTGTTCGTAAAGCAGCTCTACGGCGGTCTGGGCAAAAACTTCCTAAACCCCGCGCTTGCAGGCAGGGCCTTTTTAACAGCATCCTATGCAGGACATATGACAAACTGGGTTATACCGCGCACTCTGACGGCCGGCTTTGCGGCCGATGCCACAACAATGGCAACTCCTCTGGCCTATCTCTACAGCGGAGAGGCTATGCCCGAGTACTATAGCAGAATCGACATGATGCTCGGACATTTGCCGGGGTCGATAGGCGAGGTATGCACAATAGCGATACTTTTAGGAGGAGCTTATCTTCTCATAAGAAAAGTAATCACATGGCACATACCCGTGAGCTTCATAGGGACGGTTGCCGTTCTCTGCCTGATATTCGGTCACGAGGGCTACGGCAGAATCGACTGGATGGGATACAATATTTTTGCCGGCGGTCTTATTTTCGGTGCATTCTTTATGGCCAACGACTATTCCTGCAGTCCCGTTGTTCCCGAAGGACAGATAATCTACGGTATAGGCTGCGGTATCATAACGGTGTTAATAAGATACTTCGGCTCCTATCCCGAGGGTGTCACCTATGCAATTTTGGTCATGAACCTTTGCACATGGGCAATTGATAAACTCACCAAGAGATATCAGTTCGGTGTTTCAAAAGAAGATATAAAGGCAATGAAGCAGGCTAAAAAAGAAGCCAAAAAAGCTGCCAAGGAAGAAGGTGGAGCGGCATGAAAAAGAACCCGATTGTTTACCTTACCGTAGTGCTGACCGTTATTTCACTGGTAACAGCCGCGCTTCTGGGAGTTGTAAATGCTATGACTGCCGACAGCATCGCCAGGCAAAAGCAGGAAGCCACAGAGCTTGCATATAGCGCCGTGCTTCCGAGCGACACGGGATACGAGGAAGTCAGCATTGAAAATGCCGAATATCCCGAGATACTGGCAATTTCAAAGGTCGAGGGAAAAGGCTATGTTGTCGATATGAAGTTCTCGGGAGCGCAGGGCTCCATACAGGCAGTGTTCGGAATCAGCCTCGACTATAAGATACTTGGCACCAGCGTAATCGAGCACGCCGAAACATCCTCGCTCGGTTCTCGCATAGTGGAAGACTGGTTCAGAGCGCAGTTTGTGGGCGAGGACGAGAGCATTGCGCTTAAAAAGAACGGCGGCAATATAGATTCCATAACCAGCGCCACAATCTCGTCGCAGGCTATGGTTGATGCTGCCGCAAAGGCAATACTGGCAGTTAAAGAACTGGGATAAGGAGGTAGTCATGAAAATCGGCGAACAGTTCAAAGAAGGACTTATAACAAATAACCCCGTTTTGATTCAAAACATCGGCCTTTGCTCCACAATGGCCATAACAACAACTTTTTTCAACGGAATAGGTATGGGCATATCCGTGCTCATAATATTGACTTGCTGCAATGTGGTTATCTCCGCGCTCAGAAAAAGCATACCCAACGATATAAGAATAGCAGTTTTCGTGGTTGTCATAGCAGGCTTTGTCACAATAGTAGACTTACTTTTAAAGGCCTATGTTCCGGCCTTAAGTAAATCGCTTGGCGTATTTATTCCGCTAATCGTCGTCAACTGCATCATCATAGGCCGTGCGGAAGCTTTTTGTCAGCACGAGCCCGTTTTCCCCTCATTCATCGACGGTATAGCCCAAGGCTTGGGATATACGCTCACACTTGTGGCAATGTGCTTAGTCCGAGAGCTTCTAGGCAACGGCACTTTCGGAACGGGCGTTTTTGACCTGAGCGAAAAAGGACTCAGGATAGTTTTCGACGGCTCCGGCAGTGGAATTCGTCTTTTTGATTCAGCCTTCGGAGCTACAATCGTACTGATGCCGGTCGGCGGCTTTATAACACTAGGCTGTCTCTTTGCTCTAACAAATTACCTTGTGAACAAGGCAAAGGAAAAGGCCGGTAAAACGGATGCAGGAGTTTGTGCCTGCCAAATAACTAATGAGGAGGCGGCAAAATAATGGCAGCATCATTGATTTCAATTTCGCTTGGCGCAATCCTTATAAACAACTTTATCTTTTCACAGTTCCTCGGAATCTGCCCGTTCTTAGGTTGTTCGGGAAAGGTTGATACAGCGGTCGGCATGGGAATAGCGGTCACTTTCGTTATGGGCTTGGCATCGGCCATCTGTTATGTTGTAAACATAATTTTGGTTGCATACGGACTGGAATATATGGCAACAATTGCATTCATCCTCGTCATAGCCGGCCTTGTTCAGTTTGTCGAAATGTTCCTAAAAAAGACAATTCCGGCTCTCTACACTGCGCTGGGAATTTTCCTTCCTCTCATAACAACCAACTGCGCCGTTTTAGGTGTTGTTCTTCTCAATGTTCAGAATAACTACAACTTCATCGAGAGCTTTGTCTACGGCATAACCGGCGGACTCGGATTTATGCTGGCAATAGTTCTCTTCGCAACAGTCCGTGAGCGTGTTGAGTTTGCCGAGTATCCCAAGAGCTTCGAGGGATTTCCGATAGCGCTCGTGACTGCGGGTCTTCTTTCCCTGGCCTTTATGGGCTTCTCGGGTATGAAGATATTCGGTTGAGGTAAGTGGCATGGCAGAATATTTAGGAAATATAATTTACGCTACTGCTCTTTTGGGAATAATGGGAGCAGTGTTTGGAGCGCTCCTTGCAGTAGCCGCAAAAATATTCTATGTTGAAGAGGACCCTCGTATAGCCGAGGTTAGAGCAGCCCTTGCGGGCGCAAACTGCGGCGCTTGCGGATTTGCCGGATGCGACGGATACGCAGCGGCAATTGTAAAAGAAGGCGCCCCTCCCAATAAATGCGCCCCCGGCGGCGAGAGGGCAGTAAACAGAATTTGCACTATCATGTGTTTAGATGCTGAAGCAGCTGAAAAAGAGGTGGCCTATGTTGCCTGTTCAGGCAATGCCGAGGTAGCCAAACTTCTCTTCAAATACGACGGACCTCGCGACTGTAGAGCGGCGATGTCATTCGGCAATAAAGGCCCCAAGCTCTGCCAATTTGCGTGCATAGGATTGGGCAACTGCGAAGCTGTCTGCCAGTTCGATGCTATGCACATAGTAAACGGTGTTGCGAAAGTCGATAGAGAGAAGTGTGTGGCGTGCATGATGTGCGCCGAGGCCTGTCCCAAGCAGATAATCAAGAAAGTTCCCTATAAGCAGAAGCTGCTTGTGGGATGTCGTTCCACCGATAAGGGCGGAGTCGTTATAAAGCAGTGCGGAGCCGGATGTATCGGCTGCAAAAAGTGCGAGAACGCCTGCGCCAAGGATGCAATCCATGTGGTAGATAACCTTGCCGTTATCGATTACGATAAATGCATCGGATGCGGCCTCTGTGCCTCAGTGTGTCCGAGAGGAATACTGATTCCTCAAACAAGGATTCCTCTTTTAGAGAAGAAAAAGAAAGAGGCCGAAGCCAAGAAACAGGCCGAACAGGAAGCCGAGAAGGCAGAAGAATAAAATTCTAAAAGCAAAACGAGCTCATTTTAAATGAGCTCGTTTTTATCTGAGAATATCGGCAATGTCTTGCTTATTCCTCTGGGTTTCTTTTAATTTCCTTAACATTCTTTTCAAACTTGGACCTGGCTCCCATAACAACGCGGCCGCAGCCAAGGCACCTCAGCTTAAAGTCCGCGCCGATTCTCAAAACCTCCCATTCATTGGAGCCGCAGGGGTGGCCTTTTTTCATCCTGAGTATATCTCCAAGTCTTATATCCAAGCCTATTCCCCCTTCAACTTCTTCCAGTAAGCCGATATGGCCTGTTCACGCTTGTTTTCCGCAGGCTCGTAGTATCTGATTCCTCTCAGGTTTTCGGGCATATAGTCCTGCTTAACCCAGCGGTTTTTAAAGTCGTGAGGGTAGAGGTAGCCCTGCTCCCGCTCAAAGCCGGTGCCGTCGGCATGTACATTTTGAAGCTCTCTAGGGATAGGGCCCGCCTTACCTGCCTTCACATCGCTCATTGCCTTGTTTATACCCAAGTATGCCGAGTTCGATTTGGGGGCTGTGGCGAGGTAGACGACGGCCTCGGCCA
>JGI24710J26742_10004978_pt1 | contig 10697 bp, 9 predicted proteins | sample BioPla2DNA2_FD_26742 | JGI IMG/M metagenome (IMG submission 26742) | reverse complement strand
TAATTAACGGCGGGTTTTCCCGCCGTTAATTATCTGTATAAAGCAAGATATTCACAATTATTTATAGCAAAAATGATGTAATTAGCAGTCAGTTTTGAAGGTCCCTGGCCATTTAATGGTATCAGAATGGCGTGTCCTATTAGTTTTAACTTAAAAATTAGAATTCGAAGGAAGCATTCTTTTAAACCTGTGTTGAAATTATCACATCTAAACCCGCCAAGTAACTTCATATCTCTTTTGGTGAAACTCATGCCTGCTTGATACACAAGATAGTTGAGCAACTCATAAAATATATTGTTGAGTTACAAGGCGGGAGGGTTAATGAATGCATAGGATAAAATATGCAATAATCGGGGGAGATATGCGCAATGTTTATCTGGCAGAGCTATTAAAGAAGGACTATCAATACGTTGAAATATATGGTTTTGAGAAAAGCGGAAGGCCATGGGCAGACAAGTGTGCACCACTGGACTTCATTTTGGATGGAGCAAAAGTAATTATTGGAGGAATTCCATTCGTTTCAGAGAATGGTTTTATTTCAGCTCCTTTATCGAAGAACAAGACTACAGTTAGTGAGGTTATTGAAAAGATTGATGAGAATTCTATTTTTATTGCAGGCAAATTACCGGACAGTGTAAAAAAACAGTTGGAGTCAAAGAAGGTAACACATGTAGATATTGTTGAAAGAGAAGAATTGATGGTTTTGAATGCTGTACCAACTGCAGAGGGTGCCGTCCATATACTAATAAAGGAGCTTCCCATGACATTGATGGACAGCCGTATTCTGATAGTTGGGTATGGAAGAATAGGTAAAATTATGGCCAAGATGCTTCAGGCCTTTGAGACAGATGTTTGGGTAGCTGCACGAAAATATGCTGATATTGCCTGGATTGAAGCTCAAGGACTTAAACCGGTTCCCATGCATCAATTAGCCCGTTATGTCTCGGATATGAATGCAATAGTAAATACTGCCCCTTCACTGGTAATTACAAGAGAAATACTTGAAAAGACAAGAAGCGGTTGTTTATTGCTGGATTTGGCATCAAAACCCGGCGGTATAGACTTTAAAGCAGCTGAGGAACTTGGATTTAAGGTTATTTGGTCCCTTGGAATCCCAGGGAAAATCGCACCCTTAACGGCGGGTGATATCATTCGTCGTACAGTTTATAACATTATTGAGGAAGAGGGGGGGTATAATAGATGAATGTTAACAACAAGAAGATTGGAGTTGCAATAACAGGCTCTTTTTGTACAATTCAGGATGCAATAATTGAATTCGAGCGGCTAGTTTTTTTGGGAGCCGATATAACTCCGATATTATCTAACAGTGTAGCAACAATCAATTCACGCTTTGGAAGGGCTGAAGATATAAAAAAACGTATTGAGTTGATTTCAGGTAAGGAATGCATTGAGAGCATTGCCGATGCAGAGCCGATTGGACCGAAAAAAGAGCTGGATTTGATCCTGGTGGCTCCCTGCACAGGAAATACTTTAGGAAAGATTGCCAATGGCATTACAGATACATCCGTTACTATGGCTGTAAAAGCACACCTGAGAAATCAAAAACCTGTTGTAATAGCAATATCGACTAATGATGGCCTTGCTGCCAGCGCAAAGAATCTGGGGGCTCTGCTTAATACCAAAAACATATATTTTGTTCCTTTTGGTCAGGATGATTCGGAAAAAAAACCCACAAGTCTTATTGCAAGATTCGGTCTGATTGTACCTACCATAGAACATGCGCTGGATGGAAAGCAGATTGAACCCATTTTAGTTTAATATCGAAAATCAAAAGCCAGGTGCTGCTCAAAATGGAGGGAGGATGATGTATTTTGAGACAGCCCTTTTTCTGTTCAGATTAAGTGTCAAGAAAAGCTGATGATTATTTAAGAAAAAAATCTGCATTAGAATATATAAGCTAATTGTGTTAAAATCATATGACCAAACTTTTTATTCGTATGAGGATATCAATGAAATACAGAAACGTAATCAGCGCCATATTTATAGAGCGCCCTAACAGGTTTATCGCAATTTGTGATATAGATGGAAAAATGGTAAAAGCCCATGTGCGTAACACGGGGAGATGCCGTGAACTCTTAATCAGCGGAGTAAAAGTATACCTGGAAATATCGGACCAAAAAAAGAGAAAAACAGGCTACACACTTATTGCCGTAGAAAAAGGTGACAAACTTGTTAATATTGACAGTATAGCACCTAACAAAGTTGTTTTGGAAACCCTACAAAACGGGAAATTAAAGCTCCCCCATTTAGGGAAACCTGATATTATTAAACCGGAAAAACAGTACAATGATTCAAAGTTTGATTTTTACCTCGAAAGTGATAATAAGAATGCCTTCGTTGAGGTGAAAGGTGTTACTTTGGAGGAGGATGGTATTGCCCTTTTCCCTGATGCTCCAACTGAGAGGGGAATAAAACATTTGAAAGAATTGATTAAAGCTGCAGCTGAAGGCTATGAAGCCTATATTGTATTCATTGTCCAGATGAAAGGTGTATCTTCATTTTCACCAAACGTTAAAACACACCCTGAGTTTGGAAAAGAGCTGAACAGGGCATTTGAGTCGGGAGTTCATATTCTATGCTTAGACACTATTATAGAAGCTAATTGTATTGCTTTAGGTGAACCGGTTCCTGTTGTGCTCTGATTTTAACAAAATAATATACAATCTTGACATCTTCAAGTTATTTAAGTAGAATAGCTTTAAAATAGTATATTGCATGTGGGAGCCGCAAAGCGGCTGAGAGGGGATTGATTGTATCCCGACCATTTTGAACCTGATCTGGTTAGCACCAGCGGAGGGAATGCACGATGTCGAAGGATTATATTGCCGCCTCTGATGGGCGGCATTTATTTTTCCAAAGTCCGGAGAAATATCCCAATTACACATTCGCATTGATATGGTCCTCTCAAAGTTCCCAAATAACTGGAGGGAAGAAAAATGTCAAAAATCAATTTAAGTCTGCAGGTTATCCCTAATGTAGCTGATGAACTTGTTTATCCTGTTGTAGACAAGGTAATAGCTATGATAGAGGAAAGTGGTTTAACCTATGAAGTTGGTCCGATGGAAACAACTATAGAAGGCGAATTGGATGAGCTTTTGGAAATCGTTAAAAAAGCTCAGTATGTTTGTGTTCAGGAAGGCGCTACAAGAGTAATTTCTATGGTAAAGATTGATTTTAAACCGGAAGGTGTAACAATTGATGAAAAAGTCAGAAAATACAGGACAGAATAAGAAACATAGAGAACTTGGATTAAGTATAATCCCAGCTATTATAATGGTTTTATTTGTATTTTTTTGGCAGGCAGCGGTTGATTTTTTCAATGTTCAGCCATTTATTCTGCCGGGTCCAATAACGGTTTTCAAAGCAATTTATGACGAGAGAAACCTTCTGTTAACCCATATCCTGGTAACGCTGGGAGAGGCTTTGGCAGGACTTGGTGTAGCAATTTTTTTGGGAATAGTTTTTGGCCTTTTAATGGGTTACTGCAAACCTGTCAGAATTGCATTATACCCTATATTTGTTATAACCCAAACCATACCCCTAATTATTCTGGCTCCGCTATTTGCCATTTGGTTTGGCTTTGGTTTTTTGCCAAAAGTGATAATAGTAGTTCTTATGTGTTTTTTCCCGATAAGCATTACCTTCACACAAGATTTAATAAAATCAGATGAGGATATGGACAGTATTCTTAAAGTCATGGGTGCCAGTAAGTGGAAGAGTTTCAGACTTGCAAGAATTCCTCAGGCATTGCCGGGATTGTTTTCCGGCCTTAAAATCGCAGTAACCTATAGTATTACCGGAGCGGTAATATCGGAATGGATAGGAGCAAAACAGGGGCTTGGAATCTATATGACCCGTGCGATGACAAGTTTTAAGACAGCAGTGCTTTTTGCAGATGTTTTTATAATTATTGTTTTGAGCTTAGTGTTATACAAACTGGTAGAACTCATTGAAAAAAGGTTTGTAAAAAGAATTGATTATGTATGAGAAAGGTGAAATCTAATTATGACAAATAATAGTATCAATAAGCTGAAATATATATTCTTGATAACTATAATGATATTTGGGATTGCAGCATGTACAACCCAACCGTTACAAGAGCCCCAACCGGAGGCTTTAAAAAAAGTAACTGCGGTGCTGGACTGGACGCCCAATACCAACCATACTGGCCTGTATGTGGCAAAGGATAAGGGCTTCTTTAAAGAACAGGGGCTGGAAGTTGAAATAATTCAGCCCTCGGAAGGAACCAGCGATACAATTGTAGCATCTGGCAAAGCACAGTTTGGTATCAGCTATCAGGAAAGTGTGACATATGCCCGAGCTGCTGATATACCACTGATTTCCATTGCTGCTGTTATCCAACATAATACATCCGGGTTTGCCTCATTAAAAGAGAAAAATATCCTTACCCCAAAAGATTTTGAGGGTAAGGTGTACGGCGGCTGGGGCTCAGAAATGGAAGAGGCAACTATAAGGTATCTGATGGAACAAGCAGGAGCAGATTTTTCAAAAGTCACAATTATGACCACAGGGGATGCGGATTTCTTTCAGACCAGTGCCACCGGCCAGATTGATTTTGCCTGGATTTTCGAAGGCTGGGCAGGTATTGAGGCAAAGCAAAAGGGTATGGAACTGAATTATATTGATTTAGGAAAAGAAGCACCTGTTTTTGACTATTATACCCCTGTAATAATCACTAATGAAACTATCTTAAAAGAAGATAAGGCACTTGTTGAAGCCTTTATGAAAGGCGTTAAAAAAGGATATGAATATGCCATAAAAAATCCTGAAGAAGCGGCAGATATATTGATTAAAGAAGTACCTGAGATAAATCAGGAGCTGGTAAGAGAAAGCCAGAAATTTCTCTCAGATAGATATCAGGATGATGCTGCAACCTGGGGTGTCCAAAAAGAAGAGGTATGGCAGCGCTATACCGACTGGATGTTTGCAAACGGCTTCATAGACAAGAAAATTGATGTTACCAAAGCTTTTACCAACGAATTCATTGATTAATTAAATGACAGGTGTTATGGATAATAGTATTAGAATAAAAGAACTAAATATGGTTTATACGGGGCTTGCGGATGATGATGGAACTGGGCTGGGAGTATTATCAAATGTAAATCTTAAGGTTCAGGCTAATGAATTTGTATCAATACTTGGGCCCAGCGGATGCGGGAAAAGCACCCTGTTAAAGATTATAGCCGGTCTTGAAAAGGATTATGAGGGCGAAATCTACTTAGGAAATGATAATCCCAAATATAAGAGGGTTCCTGTTTGCTATATGCTGCAGAAGGACTGCCTTATGCCTTGGCGATCCTTGCTGTCCAATGTACTGCTCCCCATAGAAATAAAAAAAGGCGATTTAAAAAAGGCAAGGGAAGAGATTCAACCACTTATTTCGGAGTTTGGGCTGGCAGGCTTTGAAAACTACAGACCCCGGCAGCTGTCAGGGGGTATGAGGCAAAGAGCGGCATTATTAAGAACATATCTTATGGATGGCGAAATAATGCTTTTAGATGAACCCTTTGGGGCTTTAGATGAGATTACCCGAATGCAGATGCAGGACTGGCTCACATTAGTATGGGGAAAACACAGGAAAACGGTACTCTTTGTTACTCATGACATAGACGAGGCAATCTATTTGTCTGACAGAGTACTGGTAATGAGCGAAAGACCGGGGACAATAAACGGTGAAATAAATATAGATTTTGAGCGGCCCAGAAAAAGAGAAATGATCCTGACTTCTCAGTATTCTGAGTATAAAAAAAGTATTCTTAAATTCTTAAAAACATGACAACCATATGTCCGATATATAGTGGTTATAACCCTGTTCTCATGCACCAATAAAAATGACCAAATTTTACTTTATCCGAATTTCAGTATATAATTATTATAAAGAAGTATAATTTAACAAAAGAGGTGAGTAAGATGCAAGAGAATTACAGAAATTATGGAACATTCGAAGAAGAATATGCTTCTGTTAGAGGTATGAACGCCTTTATATCAAAGGTTTTTGGATGGATGTTTATTGGACTTTTGCTTACAGCAGGAGTTTCATTTTATGTATCAACCAATCTTGAAATAGTTACAGCACTTGTAACAAACAGATTGTTGTTTTTTGGGTTATTGATTGGTGAACTGGTGCTGGTTGCAGTTTTATCTGCCCGTATTACCAGACTGAGGTACGGCACTGCATTGGGGTTGTTCTTAGGTTACGCAGCATTGAACGGAGTAACATTGTCCATTATACTTTTAGCTTACACAGGCAACTCAATAGGAACTGCATTTGGCATTACTGCAATTACCTTTGGTATTATGTGTATATATGGTTACTTTACAAAAGCCGATTTAACACAATTCCGTACAATTCTTTTTATGGGCTTAATTGGGGTTATCGTGCTTTCAGTAGTAAATATATTCCTCAGAAGTAGTGGTGTGGAGTGGTTTATCAGCATTTTGAGCCTGATAGTATTCCTCGGATTAACAGCCTATGATATGCAAAAATTAAAGGCCTACTACTTTGGAACAGAAGGCAATGCGGTGCTGAGGGAAAACCTTGGAATCATCGGAGCATTAGCCTTGTATCTGGATTTTATTAACCTGTTTTTGACCATTTTAAGACTGTTTGGCAACAGAAGAAGATAGTATAAAGAAATCAATAAAGAAAACATATTATTATACGAAAAGGCACAGCTCCGAAGCAGTGCCTTTTTTAGACAATGTGTCACATGTGATGTTTGCAATCCGGCTTTATATTTTTTCGTGTTTTTGTTATGATATTCTTACGGATTAAAGAAGATAAGATTNTTAAGACATTCAAAATTGACAGTTTTAGAAAGGGTTATGAATTTGGATATAAAGAAAAATAANGCAGGTGACAGGTTTAGGCTTAAAAAACCATCGGGGGGAATGGGTGTAGATAATGCTCCGGAGTTCTCTGAATGGGTTGAGGAAATAAGGAATCAAAACACAGCTTATACCCTGGAAACAGGTAAAACGAAAAAATTTAAAATAGAAATATTCGGGTGCCAAATGAATGAGCGGGATTCGGAAACCATTGCCGGAATGCTCACTGATATGGGCTTTGAGGAGGTTTCAAAAGATAAACCTGCAGATATTATTGTATTTGTTACCTGCTGTGTAAGAGAGAATGCCGAAGAACGGATTTATGGGCATATAGGCGCGCTTTCAGGAGAATGTGAAGAAAATGGCTCCTTTATAATTGCCTGTGGGTGTATGATGCAGCAGTCCCATGTGGTAGAAAAAATCAGAAAGTCATATCATAATGTAAAAATTGTATTTGGAACTCATAATATACACACACTGCCCCAGCTTCTATATCGTTATATTACTGGTAAGAAACGTGTTTTTGAGGTATGGGAAAAAGAAGATAAAGTTGTGGAAGAGCTGCCTATAAAACGTACTGATAAACATAAAGCGTGGGTCAGTATTATTCTTGGTTGCAATAATTTTTGTTCATATTGCATTGTGCCCCATGTAAGGGGCAGGGAAAGAAGTCGGGATATTAATGATGTTCTGGCAGAGATAAAAGTGCTTGCAGAAGATGGCTGCAAGGAGATTACTCTGTTGGGACAGAACGTTAATTCCTACGGCAATGATCTCGGAGAAAAAGATCTGTTTGCAAGGCTTCTTTATGCAATTGAAGATATTGAGGGAATTGAGAGAGTAAGATTTATGACCTCTCACCCGAAGGATCTTTCAGATAGCCTTATCGAGGCTATGAAAACTTGCAAAAAAGTATGTAATCATCTGCATCTGCCGTTTCAGTCCGGCAGCAGTCGTATCCTGGAAAAAATGAACAGAAGATATACAAAAGAAACCTATTTAGAATTAGTATCCAGAATTAAAGCTGCTATCCCGGAGATTGCCCTTACCACTGATATTATTGTTGGTTTTCCCGGGGAGACTGTGGAAGACTTTGAAGACACTTTGGATGTAGTTAAAAAAGTAGGTTTTGATGCAGCATATATGTTTATTTATTCTCCCCGAAAAGGAACACCTGCGGCAAAACTTGAGCAGGATATTCCTTCCGGGGTTATCAGTGCACGGTTCAAAAAGCTGGTGGATCTTCAAACCGAAATAGCCACAGATTTAGCTAAAAAATTTGAAGGTAAATCTGTGGAGGTTTTAGTAGACGGGCCAAGTAAGAATAATCCTGAAATGCTCAGTGGACGTACCCGCTCAAACCGCCTGGTTAACTTCAAGGCCGAGAATGTAAATAAAGGTGACACTGTTTATGTAGACATTATTCGTGCCGGTGCTTTCTGGCTGGAAGGAAGGGGAGGAAAAAAACTTGGCTAAACTGACTCCTATGATGCAGCAGTATATGGAGATAAAAGAACGATATAAAGACTGTATCCTGTTTTTCAGACTGGGAGACTTTTACGAAATGTTCTTTTCTGATGCCGAGCTTGCGTCAAGGGAGCTTGAGATCACTCTGACGGGAAGGGACTGTGGTATGGAAGAGCGTGCACCTATGTGCGGTGTTCCGTATCATGCAGCCCACACCTATATCTCCCGGCTTATTGCAAAGGGTTATAAGGTTGCAATTTGTGAACAAATTGAAGATCCGTCAACAGCTAAGGGAATTGTGAAAAGGGATGTAACCAGGGTAATAACACCTGGTACAGTTATTGACCCTGCTATGCTGGAGGAGAAGAAAAACAATTACCTAATGGCTATATATTGTCAGCAAATATACTTTGGTATTGCTGTTGTGGATGTTTCAACGGGTGAATTTTACTCTACACAGATTACCTGGGGAAGCTCCATGAGAAAGCTTGTTGATGAAATCTCAAGATACAAGCCCACGGAAATAATCGTAAATGAGGAACTTACCACAAGACCGGAATACAAAGCATACTTTAAAGATTATCTGAAAACCGACCCTTCAATAATTGACAGGGAGCATTTTACACTAAAAAACAGCCAGGATAAGTTAATTGAAGTTTTCAATGAAAACCCGTTTAGTAATCTTGACTTGGCTCAATGTGCTTCGGGCGCACTGATAACCTATCTCGAGTCAACCCAAAAGGTTGATTTAAAGCATATTGAAAAAATCAGAATATATAAAATAGAGCAATACATGATGTTGGACAGCGCCTCCAGAAGAAGCCTGGAGATTACTGAAACCATGAGGGACGGGAAGAAAAAAGGTTCACTTTTATGGGTACTGGACAAGACCTCAACATCAATGGGAGGCAGAAAGCTGCGACATTGGATTGAGCAGCCATTATTGGATGTTGATGAGATAAATCTTAGACTGGATGCGGTTGCTGAGTTTCATGAAAGTTTCATGATAAGAAGTGAACTTATGGAGCTTTTGAGAGGCGTCTATGACATCGAGAGACTGACTTCAAAATTAGTTTTCGGCACTATTAATGCCAGAGATCTTTTGGCAATCAATTCTTCATTGTCTAAACTGCCGTATATAAAAGAGCTAATACAAGACCTGAAGGCCGATTACAACCGGCAGTTGTATGAGAGGCTAGATTTATTAGAAGATATATATGCTCTGATTGATGCTTCCATTGATGAGGAAGCACCCTTGTCTGTTAAGGAGGGCGGGATAATTAAGGATGGCTATGACGAATTAGTCGATGAATACAGACATGCCTCTACAGAGGGAAAGGCTTGGATTTCCGAGCTTGAGGCTGCGGAGCGGGAAAGAACAGGAATTAAAAGCTTAAAAATACGTTATAACGATAACTTTGGATATTACATAGAGGTAACCAAGGCAAATATTGGTCTGGTACCTGATGATTACATGAGAAAACAAACACTGGTCAATAGTGAGCGCTATACAATGGACAAGCTCAAGAGCCTGGAGGATAAAATATTAGGAGCTGAGTCTAAGGTTGTCCAGCGGGAATATGAGCTTTTTTGTCAGATCAGAGATACAGTTTCTCAGCACGTTAAAAGGCTGAAAACCACTGCTGACTGTATATCAGTAATCGATGCTCTCTGCTCCTATGCAGATGTTGCCGACCGTAATCAATATATACGTCCGGTTGTTTATGACGGAGGAACTATCGAGATTAAAAATGGCCGCCACCCTGTTGTGGAGAAAATGCTGGGGGATACTCAGTTTGTGCCTAACGATACCTGGCTTGATAATGATGAGAACAGGATCGGCATAATAACAGGTCCCAATATGGCGGGAAAATCCACCTACATGAGACAGGTTGCCCTTATTACCTTAATGGCGCAGGCAGGATGCTTTGTTCCGGCAGAATATGCCAGGATCGGATTAGTGGACAGAATTTTTACCAGAATAGGGGCATCCGATGATTTAGCTTCAGGACAAAGTACCTTTATGGTTGAAATGACAGAAGTGGCCAATATTCTTGAGAATGCCACTTCTAATAGCCTCCTGATACTGGACGAGATAGGGCGCGGAACCAGTACATATGATGGCCTCAGTATAGCATGGGCTGTCATAGAATATATAAATGATAAAGGAAAACTGGGATGCAGGACTCTTTTTGCCACACATTATCATGAACTTACTGAGCTTGAGGAAAAGCTGCACGGAATAAAGAACTATTGTGTTTCGGTCCGTAAGAAAGGAAATGATATTATTTTCTTAAGAAAGTTAATGCGTGGTGGAGCTGACAAGAGCTATGGTGTTGAGGTGGCAGGGCTTGCCGGAA
>JGI24710J26742_10004974_pt1 | contig 10701 bp, 9 predicted proteins | sample BioPla2DNA2_FD_26742 | JGI IMG/M metagenome (IMG submission 26742) | reverse complement strand
ACTTCAATTGGCTTTGTATCACTATTTTTACTTACTGGCCCTAGGTAAAAAGAATATGTAGCTAAAACTACTATAATTAACAAAACTAAAAAAACAACAGCACTTATTTTGTTTTTATACATCTAGTAAAAATGAGCTTATTGCTCATTTCCCTCACTTTTTGATTTTGCTTCTTCTTGGATTTCATTAAAAATTGTTTCAATGATCTTCCACTCTTTTTCACTTTGAATCGGTTGAAGTATTCCTTCTTCTTCTTCTGGAGTATAAATTGCTGCGTAAACTTTAGTGTTTCCTTCTTCATCTTGGGTATTGTCTGTGTAAACAATATAGTTTTTACCTGTTTCATCTGACTCAAAAGTAAATAAAGCTTCACATTCTAATTGTTTACCTTCTTCATCCATAATTGTAAAAGTCATTTTTTCGTTTTCCATATTATCTTCCTTTCATTCTATCTAGGTAAGTTTGCAATATAATTGCGGCTGCCAAACCATCAATTTTTTGTTTTCTTTTCTTCCTAGATACATTAGCTTCTAACATATAATTAGTAGCTTCAATTGTAGACCGGCGCTCATCTTGTAAAACAACTTCCATATTTAAATACTCTTCTAGTTTTTCTTTAAATAGAATTGTTTCTTCGGCTCGACTACCAATAGTATTATTCATATTTTTGGGGAGTCCTAAAATAAGTTTTGATATTTTTTCATTAACAACTAGTTCTTTTATCTTCGGTAATAATGAATCATAATCCGCTTCATTAAACCTTATTGTTGTCAAAGGATTAGCGATAGTTAAAGTTAAATCAGATATCGCAACTCCTAATGTTTTAGTTCCTAAATCAAGTCCTAAAAGTCGCATATTATTTATAACTTCTAATTAAACATTCAAGAATTTCAGTTCTATCAAACTTACTGATTTTATTGCGGGCTTCTTTGTGACTAGAAATGTATCCTGGATCACCACTCATCAAATACCCAACAATTTGATTAATTGGATTATATCCTCTTTCTTCTAGTATTTCAATAACTTCACGAAGGGTTTCTTTAATTAAAGCATCTTGAAATTTATCATTTTCATATATTTTGGTTTTTACCATAATATCACTCCCTTATAAATATAACAATATTTTATCATTATTTAATATTTTTTACAACAGTCTTTATCTCTTCAATGATATTATTTATATTATCAATAGAAGTTCCGCCACCTTGGGCATATACTTTACTTCCACCACCACTGCCGTTTGATTTAAGGGCTGCTGATTTAACTAGTTCACCACAGTCAATTGTGTCTTTTAGATCACCATTAGTTTTAGCAAGATAGTTAACATTATTATTGTTAATATTGGCAATAAAGATAAAACTGTTAGTTATTTTATTAGATAAAGCATTCATAATTTCTTTAAGAATTGGTATTTCATAATCATTTGTAGTCATAATAATGGTATTTATACCATTTATTTCTTCAAGTTTATTTTCAAATAAGCTTAAATCTGATAAGGCCTTTTGTTTTTTCGCATCAGAATATTCCTTTTCTAGTGTTTGAACTTTTCTCTTAACTTCTTCTAATTCGTTACGATTAAAAATAACATCACTATAACTAATAGGTTTATCATGATTAATATGAATATCAAATGTTAATTTGATGTCTTCTTTTAAAGCATCTTCAACTATTTTTCTAGCTTTTTGTAATAATTTAATCATACTATCATTATAAGGTTTTATAGCCGCAAACAATTCAGATTCAATATTATTAGCCGTTGTTGCTTCAATTCGATAAACATTATTTCCTTTGGTTTCAATGCTTTTAATAGCAAAACGTTCAATTTCAGAAACATTAGAAACGTGAGTACCACCACAAAGTTCAATCGAATCCGCAATTGTTAAGACACGAACTTGATCGTCATATTTTTCTTCAAATAAGGCAATTGCACCTTTTTCAGTAGCTTCATCTAAATTCATAATTTCAATTTTGGTTGGTAAACTTGTCTTAATTTTGTCATTAACTAAATTTTCTATCTTAATAACATCTTCATCACTAATTTTATTATCATAAGTAAAATCAAAGCGCAAAGTCTTATCGTCAACTCTTGATCCCGCTTGCATTACTTCTTTACCTAGCACTTCACGTAAAACTTTTTGTAATAAATGTGCTGAACTATGATTCTTTTTAGTATTATTGCGAACTTTTTCATCAACCGTTGCNACAACTGTATCTCCTACTTTTAAATCCTCTTCTAATTTAACAAAGTGGAAATGTTGATTGTTCGGCCCTTTAAATAAATCTAAAACATCAATTTTTTGACCATTAATTACGAAAGTTCCTTTATCTGACACTTGTCCACCAGATTCAGCATAAAATGGAGTTTCTTCTAAAACAACATAACCTTCTCTTGTTAAAGTATCAGTCATTTTATTCCCGTCAAACAATCCTATAATTTGGGTTGTTGCATTTAATGTATCATAACCAACAAACTTACTAGTTTCTTTAAATTTAATTAAAGCCTCATTTTGAAGATTCATACTACTAACATCAGAACGTGCTGCTCTTGCTAGTTCTTGTTGACGTTTCATGCTAGCTTCAAATTCTGCTTTTGAAACAGTGTAGCCTAATTCTTCAGCTGTTTCTTCGGTTAACTCAAATGGGAAACCATATGTATCATATAATTTAAAAGCATCTTCTCCACTAATTGTTTTATCGGTACTTGAATTTATTAATTCATTTAATTTTTTTTCACCATCTAATAATGTTTGGTGAAATAACTGTTCTTCTTTAATAATCTTATCCATAACTTTAGTTTCATGCTCTTTTAAGTATGGATAATGTTTTTCCATAATTTTAATGACAGTTGGCACTAATTTATACATAAATGGTTCTTCAATTCCTAATTTTTTACCATGACGAATTGAACGCCTCAATAATCTTCGTAAAACATAATCACGTCCACTATTACCAAAATTCGCACCGTCCGATAGAGCAAAAGTAATAGTCCTCATGTGATCTGCAATAACTTTAAAAGACATTTCACCTGAATAATCACGGTTACTTATTTCTGAAATATGGTTTATTATAGGAACAAATAAATCAGTATCATAAATACTATCAACATCTTGTAATACAGTTAAGATTCTTTCTAATCCCATACCAGTATCAATGTTTTTACTTGGAAGTTCTTTATAATTTTCGCGACTAACTCCCTCTTCAGCATTATACATACTAAAGACATTATTCCAAATTTCAATGTAACGATCATTATCAATATCATCTTCTAATAATTTAATCCCTAAATTATCAGGATCATATTCTGGTCCGCGATCATAAAATATTTCACTACATGGGCCACTTGGACCTGGTCCGATTTCCCAATAATTACTTTCTAAACGAATGATATGATCTTCAGAAACACCAACTTGTTTCCAAGTATTATAAGCTTCTTCATCTTTGGGATAAATAGTTACATATAGTTTTTCACAGTCGAATCCTAACCATTCATTACTAGTTAAAAATTCCCATGACCAAGTAATTGCTTCTTTTATAAAATAATCTCCAATCGAAAAATTACCAAGCATTTCAAAAAATGTTGCATGACGAGTGGTTTTTCCAACATTTTCAATATCATTAGTTCGAATACATTTTTGACTACTTGCCAGACGACGATTATTTGGTATTAATGTACCATCAAAATATTTTTTTAATGGGGTAACACCGGCATTGATCCATAATAAAGTTGGATCATTAAGAGGCACTAAAGAAGAACTTTGAATAATGTCATGTTCCTTTTGACTCCAAAAATCAAACCACATTTGACGCATTTCATTGTGCGTTATTTTGTTTTTTGATTTTAATTCTTTTTCAATAATTTCTCTAGTCTTTTGCTCTAAATCTATTAAATCGCCATCATTTATTATATTGTGATCATATTTATCATAATCATCTAGATCTATTTCTGATGAATGTTTTTGTTGCTCTTCAGTTAAAAGTTCTTTATTATTTGGACGGACAACAGAAAGAGAAACAACATTAGAAAATTTTTCTTTAGGAATATCTATTTCTAATTTAAATCTTGCATCACTTATAGTAATGATATCAAAAAAATTAGAATAAACTTCTATATCTGAACACATTCTTTTTACAAAAAATAATTCATCTATTTGGTTTCTAATTATTTCTGTTCCTAATTGTTGCAACAGAGTTCGAGGTTTTGTTTCTTCACTGCCATCCCAACCACTTATTTTCTTAGCGTATTCTTTAAGATAAGAGCTATATTGTAAATTAATACACTTTAAACCCCGTTCTTCACTAATTGTATCTATTATTTTAGCAACAGTATCTTTACCACTTCGGGCTTTTCCTGATAATATATATATTTTTGGTTGCTTATTTTTTATGTTCATATTTTCTTCCTCTCTATCATTCTTCAGTTTTTAGAAAATGAAATCGTTCATTGAAATAAGAAAAAATTGATTTTATTGATGCAATTAAAGGAGTTGCTAGCACCATTCCAATTACGCCCCAATAGTAACCAAATACTAATAAACCTAACATAATTGTTACTGGGTGCAATTTCATCATTTTGCTTAATAAAAGCGGGTGTAGAAAATTACCTTCAATAAATTGAACAACAACTATAATAAGTAATACTAACACTCCAATTTGAGGACTTTGTGAAAAGGCCACAATAACAGCTGGTATACCACCAATGTATGGTCCAACAAAAGGAATAATATTGGTAATTCCACAAAAAAGTCCAAACAATAAAGCACCTTTTAAACCAACAATATAAAATCCTATTGTGCTAATAACAAAGATTAACACAGCTGCCAATAAAGTTCCTTGTACAAATTTTCGCAATGAAGTATTTACTTCATTGATTAAATCCCTGGCGTCATTTCTTAATCTGTTTGGTAAAAAGGTTATAATCGAATCATTAAAACTATCAAAACTAATTAATAAATAAAAACCAATTATGAGTCCTACAACAAAGACACCTAATCCTGAGAAAAATGCTCCTAAAAAGTTAACAACTGATTTAGGCATAGTACTAGGCAATTCAGTAGCTAATTTTTCTATTGAATCAAACATTTCTGTTTTGGCAGGAGTCATATTTATATTACTAATGTTTCCAAACTTATCAAATACAGCACTTATCCAATCTCGAACTGTCCCTAAAATGCTAGGAACACTTTTGGCAAAATCATTTACTTGTTCTAAGAAAACCGGAATTATAGCACTTAATAAAATTGCTAACGTTACCAATATTAAAATATAGGCAATTGTAGCACCAAAGCCCCTTCTAATTCCCTTTTCTTTCAAATATTTAACAAAAGGATCAAACAGCCAAGCTATACCTATACCAATAAATAATGGTAAAATTATTTTAAGAGTTTTTAAGATAAAATTAATAATATTTAATTCTTTTAATAATACTGTAATAGCATAAATACCAAGAATAAATACAAAAATATATACAATTTTAAGAATTTTTTTTCCTAATATTATTATTTCATTTAAATTTTGAACATCTAACTCTTTTAGTTCCTTTTTTTTCCTAAACATTTTTTCACCTTTTAATACCTTCCGTAACGCGTACTATACCAACCACCTTCAGGTGGGAAATTAATTATAGTTGCTGGATTAAGCGCATGGGTTCCAAAACTCCAAAAATCTTGAGCATATGTACCCTGAGCGATAGCAAAGTGAAGATGTGGACCTGTTGTACATTGGTCAACACCACCAGCATACCCACCAACGGTTCCAATAACAGTATCTTTTGATACCACTTGATTTACGCTTACATATATTTTAGCCATGTGCATATATCTAGAAGCATAAGGTCTGCCATTTATATTATGTTGTATAGTTACATAGTTACCACCACAAGATGAACCCCAAGTAATTCCAACAACACGACCATTTGCCGTTGGGTAAATATTTTCACCAGCTATTCCCCCAATATCAATCGCGCGATGATCTGAGTAACAAAACCAACCACAAGTTATTAATCCTCTCATTGTCGGTCTTGCAAATGAAACATCTCGATCAATTCTTGAACATTCACTTAATACATGATGAGGTTTACAACCTAATTTTTCATAATTTCTAATTGTCGCTTTAGCATCACGAACTTCTTCAGATAGTGATTGTGTGTTTTCACTAAGTTCAACAACTCTATCTCCCAATTTAAATTGTTCTTGACGTAACTCTTTACGTTTTACAATAATGTTTTGCTGATGAACTGCTAATTCTTTCGATTTTCTTTCCTGTGAAGCTATTAATTCATTCATATCATCTATTAATTTATTATTATGGTTTATAAATTGTTCAGCAGTTGCAAGACGCTTAATAAAATCTGCCATACTCTTAGCTCCAAAAGCATATTCCAAATACATATTTTCCCCAGTTGATAGTTGGTAATATTTGACAAACTCCTTTGTTTCTTTGTCCTTTGCAATAATATCGTCATTTAACTGTTTAATTTCAGTATGAATATTCTCAACAGTACGTTCAATATCAATTACTTCTTTATCAATACTCTGAATATTGCCTTTTATTTGATTTATTCTATTTTCGGTCATACTTTTATCACTATTAATTTCATCTAATTCTTTCTCTAATTTAGATAAATTATTATATAAATCTCTTAAAGTTTTACCATTCGCCTTTACATTGACAGGCGATACAAACATTGGTATCACAAAAACAACCATTAACACTGCATAACTAAATTTTTTTATCATAATACCACCTCATGATAATATTATAGCAAAATAATCAATAAATTACTATTATATCAATAATAATTAATATAAAATTGTAAAGTTAATTACAAAAAAGATAACACTAGAAACAGTATTATCAATTCAATTAAAAAGTTTATATCCAGACACCAAACGCGATAGCTGCCATGCTTAAGATTAATCCACAAACCCAAAACATTTTCACAATATCTTGTTCGGCCCACCCTAGTTTTTCAAAATGATGGTGTAGGGGTGCCATTAAAAACAATTTTCTNCCTAAAAATCTAATTGATATCATTTGGGCGATGGAAACTAAAGTTTCAACAACAAAAACACCTGCTACTACAATTAATGTTATCTCATGCGAGGTTAAAATAGCAACACTGGCCAAAGTTGCACCTAAACTTAATGATCCGGTATCTCCCATAAAAACTTTAGCTGGATGAGTATTAAAAAATAAAAAGCCAAATAAGGAACCAACTAATACAAAACAAAATACCGCAATAGCTTCACTTCCCGGCATTTTAGTTCCCCAACTAATTAAGGCGAATGCTAGAAAGGCAATAGCGGATAATCCTCCGGCCAAACCATCAAGACCATCTGTTAAATTAACAGCATTACTACTTGCCACTAAAACAAAGAGTAAAAATATCCCATAAAACCAACCCATGTTAATTTTAATTCCTAAAGTATAAATATATAAAACAGGGTCATTACCACTTTTCATAAAAACAAAGAAGAAGACTAAGGCTATTAGTAATTGACCTAATATTTTTTGAATCTCAGTCAATCCCTCATTATCTTTTCTTTTAATACTTAAATAATCATCAATAAAACCTAAAATAGCATAGGCAACAAAAACAAACATTACAATAAATAAATTTTCTGAATAATCAATTTTATCGGTTAATAAAAATATTATAATTGTAGCAATGGTTGGGATTATAAATATTAAGCCTCCCATTGTTGGTGTACCTTCTTTTTTCTTATGATTATTTTGTAAAAAAACACTAATCCTTTGTTGTACTTTTATTTTTCTAAGTAATGGAATTAATATTAATCCAAAAATAATTGCTAAAATAAATCCTATCATCATAGCTAAGACTGCTTTTGCTAAAATTAACACGAAATCATCTCCTAATTATGTCTAATACTTTTTCTCTATCATCAAACTGTATCCTCTCTTTACCAATAATTTGATACACTTCATGACCTTTTCCGAGTACTAATAGTATATCATTATTAACTAACTTTTGTACACCCTTTTTTATGGCATTATTTCGATCAATTTCAATTTCATAATTATTTGTAATCAAATTTTTAACCATATCACTTATAATTACACTCGGGTCTTCATCTCTAGGATTATCACTTGTAAAGATTACTTTAGTTGATAAAGTGGTCGCGATTTTACCTATAAGGTGACGTTTTTCCTTATCTCTATTTCCCCCGCAACCAATAATTGTATATATATTGTTAACATTCATTTCCTTTACAGTATTTAGTATGTTAGTAACCGCATCAGGAGTATGAGCATAATCTATTATTATTTTATTATTCCCGTGATTAATAATATCCATGCGACCAACAGGAGCTTTTAGTTCACGAACAACTTGCTTAATCAAATCTTTTTCTATGCCTAATTCTTTTAATAATATAATTACAACTAACATATTGTAGACGTTATATTTACCTAATATTTCAATTATATATTTAGTTTTTTGACCATCGTCAATTGCAAAAGTAGTCGTATCATCAATAATTTCATAATTAATTATTTTGTAATCACTATCAGAAAAACCATAAGTTATATTTTTATTTTCAGATAATAAAAAATAATTAAAGTATTGGTCATCCTTATTAACTATAGCTTTTCCTTGAGGTTTTATATTTTTAAATAATTCTTGTTTAGTATTCGCATAATTATTTGTTGTTTTGTGATAATCAAGATGATCTTTTGTTAAATTGGTAAATACAGCATAATCATATTTAATTTCTAAAACCCTTTTCATCGCTATAGCTTGACTACTAACTTCCATAACAACATATTTACAACCTTTTCCGTAACTTTCTAAAAANAATTCATATAAATCTAATATATCAGGGGTCGTATTTACTAAATCCCTAACTTTTTCATTAATATAAAACCCAATCGTTCCAATATAACTACATTTTAATCCTAATTTATTTAAAGCTTGATGTAACAAAAAACAAGTTGTTGTTTTACCATTCGTACCCGTCATTCCAATAATAGTTAATTCATCAATTAAATAACCATATTCCTTTTTTAAATATCCCTTTAAAAATTCTCGTGTGTCTGGCACCATAACTGTTTCAACGTCATAAAGTCCATGTTCCACAATTACCATTTTTGCTCCATTTTTTATAGCATCTTCAACATATTTATGACCATCGTTGTTAATTGTTTTTAAAGCAATAAAAATATCCCCTTCTTTAATCTTTCTTGAATCACTTTTTATTTTCATAAAAAAACACCTCTTTATATTAACCTATGTTTTTATATAAAGATGGTGCTTTATTGCTATTTTTGATTTAAATATTCCATTACTACTTTTCGGTCATTAAATGGTATTTTTTTATCACCAATAACCATAAATTCCTCATGACCTTTACCTAAAATTAATAACGTATCATTAGTATTTAATAAGTTAATCCCTCTGATTATTGCTTCCTTACGATCAAAAATTACTTCATAATTATTTCTAGTTATACCTTCTGTCATATCAGCTACAATTTGATTAGGATCTTCAGTATGTGGATCATCATTAGTGATAATAGCATACTTACATTGTGTAGTGACAATATCCAACATCATCGGTCGTTTTGTTCGGTCACGATCTCCAGTACAACCAAACACTACATAAATATCACCTATNGCTACTTCTTTAACTGCCTTTATAACATTAGCAATAGCATCAGGAGTATGAGCGTAGTCAATAATAATATTATTTATTTTATACTTAATATTATCCATTCTGCCACTTGGNGNATTTAATTCCAGTGTTATCTGTGCGATTTTTTCAAATGATTTTCCCATTTCTTGTAAAAGCGCGATGACACTTATAAGGTTATAGATATTATACTTACCAATTAATTTGGTTTTTATTTTTCTTATTTGATTATTATGTTTATATTCAATTATCGTTTCTAAACTTTCTGAACTGTAATCAATAATTTGATAATCACTTTCATTAAATCCATAAGTGACATTCTTATTTTTTTCTAGTAAATAATAATTTGAAAAATCATCGTCAACATTAATAATTGCTGTTCCAGTCTTTTTTAAGTTTTTAAATAATTCTTGTTTAGTATTCGCATAATTTTCCATTGTTTTATGATAGTCTAAATGATCTTTTGTTAAGTTACTAAAAATTGCATAATCAAACTCAATACCCGCTACCCTTCTGTAGGCAATTCCTTGACTACTAATTTCTAGCAAAACATTTTCACAACCACGTTCATAAGCAGTAACAATCATGTCATATATATCAATAATATCTGGAGTAGTATTTGGCAAATCCTTTATTTTTTCCTCTATATAGTATCCAACTGTTCCCATATAAGCAGTTTTAGAACCAATTAAGTTAAGAGCCTGATATAGCAAATAACAAATTGTTGTTTTACCATTTGTTCCTGTTACTCCTATTAAATTAATTTTATTTACAATATCACCATAATTATCTTTTAAATAGGTTTCTAAATAAGTTCTAGTATTTTCCACTATCATAGTTTCAACACTATAACTACCCTCTTCAGCAATTATTTTAATAGCTCCATTAGAAATAGCCTTTTCTATATAATCATGACCATCACTAGATATACCTCTTANNGCTATNAAAGTATCNCCTGGTTTAACTTGTCTTGAATCAGATTTTATACTAATCATATGTCACTTCCTTAATATAATTATTTTACTATATTAAATTATTATTTACAAGGCACCAAA
>JGI24710J26742_10004973_pt1 | contig 10704 bp, 7 predicted proteins | sample BioPla2DNA2_FD_26742 | JGI IMG/M metagenome (IMG submission 26742) | reverse complement strand
TAGAAGGACTTCCAAGACACTCATCAACTCACGCAGCAGGAGTTGTAATAGCATCAAGACCATTAGTTGAATACGTACCCCTTCAAAAGAATGAAGATTCTATTGTTGCACAATTTGATATGACAACTTTAGAAGAATTAGGTCTTTTAAAGATGGATTTCTTAGGGCTAAGAACCTTAACTGTAATAAACGATGCAGTAAAAATGGTAGAAGAAAATAGGGGGATAGTCCTAGACTTAGATAAAATAGACTTTGATGATCAAGAGGTTTATAAAATGATTGGTGAAGGAAAGACAGCAGGAGTTTTCCAATTAGAGTCACCAGGGATGACCTCCTTTATGAAGGAACTAAAGCCAGACTCCTTAGAAGATATCATAGCAGGAATTTCCTTATATAGACCAGGTCCTATGGCAGAAATCCCCAACTATATAGAAGGAAAGAAAAATCCTGATAGGATTAAATATGTTACTCCAGAACTTGAAGATATNTTAGATGTTACTTACGGAGTTATAGTATATCAAGAGCAAGTTATGCAGATAGTTATGAAGCTTGCAGGATATTCAATGGGAAGAAGTGACCTTGTTAGAAGGGCTATGTCTAAGAAAAAGCATAAGGTTATGGAAGAGGAAAGAAAGAACTTTATTTATGGTATTGCAAATGAGGATGNAACTGTTGAGGTCCCAGGCTGTTTAAGAAATGGGATTTCAGAAGAAGCTGCAAATAAGATTTTTGACCAAATGATGGACTTTGCAAGTTATGCCTTCAATAAGTCTCATGCAGCAGCTTATGCANTAGTAGGCTATCAAACAGCATACTTAATGAGATACTATCCAGTAGAAACAATAGCCGCAATGCTTAATTCTGTTATGGGAATAAGTGAAAAGGTTGCTAATTATATAAATTTTGCTGAAAGTTTAGGAATANAAGTTTTACCTCCTGATATAAACGAAAGTTATTCAAAGTTTACAGTTAAGGGGGATAAAATAAGATTTGGATTAGCTGCCATAAAAAATGTTGGCTACAATGTTGTAGAATCCATAGTAGATTCAAGAAATAAAAAGGGNACCTTTGAATCTTTAATGGACTTTATAAATAAATTAGACTTGTCTGCAGTTAATAAAAGAGCCATAGAAAGTTTAATAAAGGCTGGAGCTTTAGATTGCTTTNAAGTATTTAGATCAAGATTATTGGCTGTTTATGAAAAATTAATGGATGGAATTTCAAGTGAAAAGAAACGAAATATAGATGGTCAAATAAGTCTCTTTGGTTTAGATGAGGATATAATAGAGTCACCAGAAATTACTTATCCAAACATAAAAGAATTTTCTAAAAAGAATCTTTTAGCAATGGAAAAGGAAATGACTGGTCTATATTTATCTGGTCACCCACTAGATGAATATGTTTATAGCCTTAAAGTTCAAACTTCAACAAATATAGAAAAGGTATTTAAATCTTATGAAATAATAAAAGACTCTTATGGAAATATAGAAATACCTGATGACATAATTCACGACGAGCAAAGGGTTGTTCTTGGTGGAATCCTTGCTTCTGTAAATCAGAAAATAACAAGAAATAATACTATGATGGCATTCTTACAGCTAGAAGACCTAACAGGGACTATAGAAGTTATAGTGTTTCCTAAAACTTTAGATAGGGTAAGAGAATCTATAAAGGAAGATAGCCTAGTAGTTATTAAGGGAAGAATAAGCATCAAAGAGGATGAACTACCAAAACTTATATGTGAAACTATAGAGCCTTTAGAAAAAATAAATTCATCAAAGGTTTATATAAAAGTAGAAAATATGAATCATGCAAAGGCCTTTATAAAAGAAGCAAGAGCAATTCCTGAAGAATATAAGGGAGATACTGCAGTTTACCTATTTACTTCAAATGATAGGAAACAATATAGAGGGCCTAGGGATATTTGGATAAATATAGNTTCAGATGCAATTAGTTATCTTAAGGAACTTATGGGAGAAGATAATGTTAGACTGGTGGAATAACAGCAGTTTTTACAGTTTTNGATTTCCATTTTCAGGTTTCAGGTTTTAGTTTATATTAGAGCTGTTTCATAATATTAGTTATGAAGCAGNTTTAAATTATTATATCTATANAATTTTTTGAATCTTTTATAAATTTACCATTGATAAAAGAAAAAATAATAAAATTATTTNGGGAAATTTTTGAAAACTGTAAAAAGGTAAAAGATTACAATGAGGATTTTGTAAAGATAGCTGAAAGTTTAATAAAAATAATTAAATATTCTATAAAATATATAAAAATAGGTTATAATAGATATAGCAAAGTATAAAAAAAGTCGATAAAAATCGCAATTATACTTTATTTTAGTTGCATAAAACTCAACTTCAAAGTAAAATAGATGAGTAGTAAAAAGAGTTAGTAAATTTAGTTAAAACCAGTAAATGATATAATTATTGTAAATAATATAATTATAAATAGTAAAAGATTATTCAAGCAAAAGTTGGGACAAACTTTGCCCCTATGGTGTTAAGGAGGAAACGGCATGGAAAAAAACGGCATAGAAAAAATAGCTATTTTAACAAGTGGTGGAGATGCTCCTGGAATGAATGCTGCAATAAGATCAGTTGTTAGAACTGCATTGCATCATGGAATTCAAGTTATGGGAGTTCAAAGAGGATACGCAGGTCTAATAAATGGAGANCTTTTTCCAATGAATAGATCATCTGTAGCAGANATTATTCATAGAGGAGGTACAATCCTAAGAACTGCTAGATGCCCTGAATTTAAGAAGGAAGAAGTTAGAGAAAAAGCAGCAAAAATATTAAAAGCTTATAGCATCGATGCTCTAGTAGTATTAGGTGGAGATGGTTCATTCACTGGGGCCAAGCTTCTATCAAAACTAGGAGTAAAAACTGTAGGAATACCAGGAACAATAGACAATGATTTAGTTTATACTGACTTTACAATTGGATTTGACACAGCATTAAATACAGTAATAGATGCAATAGATAAAGTTAGAGATACATCTACTTCTCACGAAAGAGTTTCTATACTAGAAGTAATGGGAAGAGATTGTGGAGACTTAGCTTTATATGCAGGTATTGCAGGTGGAGCAGAATACATAATAACTCCAGAAAAAGGATTTTCAAGAGATGAATTATGTAAAGTTATCCTTGAAGGTAAAAGAAATGGTAAAATGCATAATTTAATTTTACTTGCAGAAGGAGTAGGCGGTGCTCAGGAATTAGCTGAATACGTTGAAGGTGTTACAGGAATAGAGACAAGATCTACAGTTTTAGGTCATATTCAAAGAGGTGGAAGTCCAACTGCAACAGATAGAATTTTAGCTTCAAGAATGGGAGCTAAGGCAGTAGACGTTCTTTTAGAAGGAAAAACTTCAAGAGTAATTGGTATAAGAGATAATCAAATTATTGATGAAGATATAGATGAAGCTTTAGCATTAGAAAGAAAGTTTGATGAGGATCTATTTGAATTATCAGAAGTAATTTCATCATAAAATAGATTATAAAGTATTATAAAATTTATTAATTACAAAAAATATATCCAAAGTGAAGGAGTGTATTATATGAGAAAAACTAAGATGGTGTGTACAATAGGACCAGCTAGCGATACCCCAGAAATATTATCTAAAATAATAGAAGCAGGAATGAATGTATCTAGACATAACTTCTCCCATGGAGATCATGAAGAACATGCTAAGAGAATAAAATTAGTTAAAGAATTATCAAATAAATATAACAAGCAAATAGCAGTAATGCTAGATACAAAAGGACCTGAAATAAGAACAGGCAAATTTGAACCTAAAAAGGTTGAATTAAAAGGCGGAGACGACTTTACAATTTATGCAGGTGAAGATGTAGTTGGAGATGCNACTAAATGCTCTGTTACTTATGAAGGACTAGCAGATGATGTTAAGCCTGGAGATACTATTTTAATTGATGACGGCTTAGTTGGATTAAAAGTTGAATCAGTTGAAGGAAATAAAATTAACTGTAAAGTTCTAAATACAGGATTTGTAGGAACTCATAAAGGAGTTAACGTTCCAGGAGTTTCAATAAATTTACCTGCTTTAACAGAAAAAGATATTTCTGACCTTAAATTTGGATGTGAAATTGGAGTAAACTTCGTTGCAGCTTCATTTATAAGAAAAGCAGCAGACGTTGAAGCAATAAGAAAAGTATTAGTTGAAAATGGTGGAGAAGATATAAAAATATTCTCTAAGATAGAAAACCAAGAAGGTGTTGACAATATAAATGCTATTGTAGAGGCATCTGATGGAATAATGGTAGCAAGAGGAGACCTAGGAGTTGAAATTCCTATGGAAAAACTACCTGCTGTACAAAAAATGATAATTGAAAAATGTAATGAAGCAGGAAAGCCAGTTATAACTGCTACACAAATGTTAGATTCTATGATAAGAAACCCAAGACCAACTAGAGCAGAGGTTTCAGACGTTGCAAATGCAATTTATGATGGAACAGATGCAATAATGCTATCTGGAGAATCTGCAAATGGAGATTGGCCAGTATTAGCGGTAGAAACTATGGCTAAAATAGCAATAGAAGCTGAAAGACAATTACGCTATGAAATAGCAACATCTAAAGCAAAATCACATATACCTGCAACAGCTGGTGTTATTTCAAGAGCAGCTGCCAATGCATCATATGAATTAAAGGCATCTGCAATTATTACAACAACGCAAAGTGGATCAACTGCAAGAAGAGTTTCTCAATGTAGACCAGATTGCGCAATAGTTGCCGTAACTCCATATGAAAAGGTAGCAAAAGGCTTAGCTGCATCTTTTGGAGTATATCCAGTAGTTTCAAATGAAATGACATCAACAGACCAAATGATGGAAGAATCAATTAATGTTGCTAAGGAAAATGGATTTGTTAAAGAAGGAGATACTGTTATTATAGTAGCAGGAGTTCCATTAGCAGAAGTAGGAACTACAAANTTATTAAAGGTTAGCGAAGTAAAATAATTAGACAAGTTTAACTTAGTTTTTATTAAATTAATAATTAAAGAGAAGAAAAGGCTGTTACATAATTAATTTATGTAAGGGCCTTTTTTTATATTTTATTAAAATATATGATTAATATTAAATAATAAAAATTGATAAGCTTTCAAAATAAGTAAAATATGAAAAAAGGAAAAATTAATAAATTGTTAAAAAACACCCTTTTGAATACATTTACAAAAGTTGTATTTAATAATTAATCGTATAAAAAGTAATAAAAATGAAAAAATGTTTGCAAGCTATTGTCATTGGCAGTAGCAATGTCATTGACATTTAGCTTAGTAGCTTGTGGTGGAACAAAAAATGCAAGCGAAAGCAATGGTAACAGTTCAGCAGTTTCAGATAGTACTTTAAAAGTACAATTTGATGTTGAAGTTGCATCAATGGATCCACAAATTGCTACAGATGGAACTTCATTTGAAGTTATTGCTGCTATTACAGAGGGGTTATATTCTGTTGATGCAGAAGGTAATACAATTTATGCCATGGCAGAATCAGCTGAAAAAAGTGAAGATGGATTAACTTATACATTTAAATTAAAGGATGCAAAATGGTCAAATGGAACACCAGTTACAGCAAATGACTTCGTATTTGCTTGGAGACGTCTTGCTGATCCAAAAACAGCTAGTGAATATGCATTTATGGCAAGTATTGCTGGATTCAAAAATGCAGATNCTNTTTTAGCTAATGGTCCATATAAGGTTTCTTCTTATGAGCCAGCAGCAACAACAGTAGAATTAGTAAAAAATGATGAATATTGGGATGCAGCAAATGTTAAGTTAGACGGAATTCAATTCCAAGTAATTAAAGAAGCACAACAAACAATGCTTGCATATCAAAATGGTGACTTAGATGTTGCAACACTTGCAGGAGAACAAGTAGAACAATTCAAGGGTGATCCAGAGTTCAATAATGTTGCAGCAGGATTCTTATGGTTTATTTCACCTAACCAAAAGGTTAAGGGATTAGAAAATGAAAACTTACGTAAAGCACTTGCCTTATCTTTTGATAAAGAAGCAGTAGTTAACAATATATTAAAAGATGGTTCAATAGTAGCAGATTTTGCAGTTCCAAAGTTACTTGCTACAGGACCAGATGGAGAAGACTTTAGAGAAGGTATAGAACCTTACCTATCTACAGATAAAGAAAAAGCTAAGGAATACTTTGAAAAAGCTAAGAAAGAATTAGGACAAGAAACATTCTCATATAAACTGATGGTAGAAGATACTGAATCAGCTCAAAACGTAGCTCAATTTATTCAAGCAGAAGTTCAAGAAACTTTACCAGGAGTAACAATAGAACTTGAAGTAATGCCTAAGAAAAATAGAGTTGAAAGAATGCAAGCTGGAGATTATGAAGTTGTATTAACTCGTTGGGGTCCTGATTATGCTGATCCAATGACATACTTAGATATGTGGACTACAGATAGTTCTAACAACTATGGTTCATGGTCAAATGCAGAATATGATGCAATAATTAAATCAGCAAAAGATGGTGATCTTTCATTAGATCCTGAAGCTAGATGGGAAGCATTAAAAGAAGCAGAAAAAATGGCTATGGATGAAGCTGTTATCTTCCCTATATATCAAAAAGGTAATGCTGTAATGATTAAGGGTAATGTTTCAGGAGTAGAGCACCACTCAGTTGGAGTTCCAAGAATCTTCAAGAATGCAGCTAAGAACTAAGAAGTATAAATAATTATTAAATAATACAGTGGTACTAGCTTACCACTGTAATTTTTTAAAGGAGGAATTGCAGATGAAAAAATATCTGCTAAAAAGAATGTTAATTTAGATTTATATAGAGGAGAAACCCTTGCAATAGTAGGTGAAAGTGGTAGTGGAAAATCAGTTACAATGAAGGCTGCCATGGGGATATTAAGTAGCAATGGAAAAGTTAATACTGGAAGCATTGACTTTACGTACTACAGAGATAATGAAAAAGTTCAAGTAGATATTTTAAAGCTTTCAAAAAGGAAATGAGACAGAGGATCAATGGAAAGAGAATAGCAATGATATTCCAAGATCCTATGACTTCATTAAATCCAACAATGACAATAGGTGCACAAATAATGGAAGGTATGATTTGTCATTATAAAACACCTAAAGAAGAAGCCCATAAAAAGGCTATTGAACTATTAGACCTTGTTGGTATTACAAATCCAGAAAAGAGAATGAAAAACTATCCTCACCAACTTTCAGGAGGAATGAGGCAAAGAGTTGTTATAGCTATTGCTCTTGCTTGTAATCCGGATTTATTAATTTGTGACGAGCCAACAACGGCCCTAGATGTAACTATACAAGCTAAGATATTAGAATTAATAAAAGATATTCAAAAGAAATTAAATATTTCAGTTATATATATTACTCATGACCTTGGAGTTGTAGCAAAGGTTGCAGATTATGTAGCAGTAATGTATGCAGGAAAGATAATAGAAAAGGGAACTGTTGATGAAATATTCTATGATCCTAAACACCCATATACTTGGGGATTATTATCTGCAATGCCTGACATTAATACAAATGATGATAGACTTTATACAATACCNGGAACTCCAGCAAATCTATTAAACAAGGTAGAAGGAGATGCTTTTGCTCCAAGAAATAAATATGCATTAAATATTGATTTCAGACATGAGCCTCCAATGTTCAAAGTTACAGATACTCATTATGCTGCAACTTGGTTNCTACATGAAAAGGCGCCAAAAGTTGAAATGCCTAAGGAGCTTCGTGACAGAATAGAGAGAATGAAGAAGGAGGCGAATTTAAATGCATAATGAGCAACCTTTATTAGAAGTAAAAAACTTAAAGCAACATTTTAAGGTAAGCAGAAAGTTTACAGTGAAGGCTGTAAATGGTGTTTCCTTTGAAATTTACCCAGGAGAAACTTATGGTTTAGTTGGTGAGTCTGGAAGTGGGAAGTCCACTATAGGACGTTCCATTATTCGTTTATATGACCCTACTGATGGGGAAATAAAGTTTGATGGAGTAGATATATCTGGTAAATTATCTAAGGAAGAAGATAAGCACTTAAGGACTAATATGCAAATGATTTTCCAAGACCCAATGGCATGTTTAAATCCTCGTAAGAAAGTGTTAGATATTGTTGCACAAGGGTTAGATATTCATGGTTTATATAATAGTAAAGCAGAACGTGAAGAAAAGGTATATAAAATATTAGAAAAGGTTGGTTTATTAAAGGAGCATGCTAATAGGTTCCCCCATCAATTCTCAGGTGGACAAAGACAGCGTATTGGAATAGCAAGAGCTCTTGTAATGAATCCTAAACTAATTATAGCCGATGAAGCAATAAGTGCATTAGATGTATCTATTCAAGCGCAAGTTATAAACTATTCCACATCCTAATCCAGCAGTTGAAAAGACAAGAATATCTGAAAGTTATGATTATGAAACAAGTGGAATAGATTATGCAAAAGGTACAAGCAAACATGTAAGTGGAACTCATTATGTATTAGCTACAGATGAGGAATATGAAAAGTGGACAAAAAAATAATATAAGCCCATTCATAATTTTTCTATAAATTTTATACCCTATAGAATAGATTTTTATATATCTAATCTATAGGGTATTTTTATAATAAATTTAATATCTGATCCTATTAAATTCACTGAAGAAGGAAAGGGGACTATAGCAAAATAAAATTTAATAATGTGTATTTTAAATGATAATAATTTTAAAAAATATTGACAAAATATAAAGAGAAGAATAAGATATAAATATACCCCCTACCAGGGGGTAGGGATGAAAGGGGTAGAAGTATGAATAGTGAAAAAAAACAGGCTATAAAAACTTTGAAAATTGCAAGGGGGCAAGTAGAAGCAGCTATTAAGATGATTGAAGATGAAAGATATTGTGTAGATGTATCTAATCAAATTATTGCTGCACAATCACTTTTGAAAAAAGCAAATTTACTTATCTTAAANCAGCATATGAACCATTGTGTTATAGAAGCAGTAGAGCATAATAAGGGACCTGAGAAGATAGATGAAATTATGAATCTCTTATCAAAGGTAATTGGCAAATAAATATTAAATAAGGAGGGTAATAAATGGCAAGTAAGTCGTTGAAAATAGAAGGAATGACCTGTGCAGCCTGTGCAAAAGCTGTAGAAAGAGTTACAAAAAAGCTTGATGGAGTTACAGAATCAAGTGTTAACCTTGCTACTGAAAAGTTAAGTATTAGCTTTGATGAAACAAAAGTTAATCTTAAGGATATTCAAGGAGCCATTGAAAAGGCAGGATATAAGGCTATAGATAATGCTGTTAGCAAAACTATGAAAATAGAGGGAATGACCTGTGCAGCTTGTGCAAAGGCAGTAGAAAGGGTAACAAGAAAGTTAGATGGAGTTACAGAATCAAATGTTAATCTTGCTACTGAAAAGCTAACTATAAGTTTTGAACCAGATAAAGTAAGACTTGCAGATATTAAAAATGCAATAGATAAAGCTGGTTATAAGGCAGTAAGTGATGCTGTCAATAAAACTATGAAAATAGAGGGAATGACCTGTGCAGCATGTGCAAAGGCGGTAGAAAGGGTAACAAGAAAATTAGATGGGGTTACAGAATCAAATGTAAACTTAGCAACAGAAAAATTAACTATAAACTATGAACCAGATAAGGTGAGGCTTTCAGATATAAGAAAAGCAATTGAAAAAGCAGGTTACAAGGCAATAGAAGAAGTTGTGACAGTAGATTCAGATAAAGAAAAAAAGGAAAGAGATATTAAAACTTTATGGAANAAGTTTATTGTAGCAGCTATTTTTACAGTTCCATTGCTTTATATATCAATGGGACATATGGTGGGGGCGCCACTTCCAAAGTTTTTAGACCCTCATTTTAATCCGGGAGCCTTTGCTTTAGCCCAGTTAATTCTAACTATACCAGTAGTAATTGCAGGTAATAAATATTATAAAGTTGGATTCAAAACCTTATTCAAGGGAAGCCCTAACATGGATTCTCTTATTGCAATAGGAACATCAGCAGCAGTTGTTTATGGNATATTTGCAACTTATAAGATTTTTGCAGGACATCATGAGTATGCAATGGATTTATACTTTGAATCAGCAGCAACTATTATCACTTTAATTACTCTAGGTAAATATTTAGAAGCTGTTTCTAAAGGAAAGAGCTCAGAGGCTATTAAGAAACTAATGGGCCTTGCACCTAAAACAGCCCTAGTTATAAGAGATGGAATAGAAGAAGAAATTTCTATTGATGAAGTAGAAGTAGGAGATATAATAATAGTTAAACCTGGTGAAAAGATGCCAGTAGATGGGGAAGTAGTAGAAGGAATTACTTCTGTAGATGAATCAATGCTAACAGGAGAAAGTATTCCCGTAGAAAAGAATATTGGAGATAAAATAATAGGTGCTAGTATAAATAAAAACGGTACTATTAAATATAAGGCTACTAAGGTTGGTAAGGATACAGCTTTATCACAAATAATAAAATTAGTAGAAGATGCTCAAGGATCAAAGGCGCCAATTGCAAAATTAGCAGATGTTATTTCTGGATATTTTGTTCCAATAGTAATAGCTTTATCAGTTATTTCAGGCTTAGCTTGGTATTTCATTGGTGGAGAATCAGGAATATTCTCACTTACTATATTTATAGCAGTTTTAGTTATAGCTTGTCCATGTGCTTTAGGTCTTGCTACTCCAA
>JGI24710J26742_10004971_pt1 | contig 10707 bp, 6 predicted proteins | sample BioPla2DNA2_FD_26742 | JGI IMG/M metagenome (IMG submission 26742) | reverse complement strand
TGTTCTGAGTTTTAATATCAATTTAATATCAACCCCAAAAAACAAATCCTACAACCCGCATAAACACTGGGCTGTAGGATTTTCCTTTACTATTCAAACTCAATTGTTGCTGGTGGCTTGCCTGTAATATCGTAGCATATACGATTTACATGCTTTACTTCATTAACAATTCGGCTAGAGACATGTCCAAGGACATCCCATGGTATCTCGGCAAATTCTGCTGTCATGAAGTCTGTGGTTGTAACAGCACGAAGTGCAATGGTGTAGTCATAGGTTCTTTCATCACCCATAACCCCAACACTTCTTATATTAGTAAGCACAGCAAAGTATTGTCCTATTTCTCTATCTAAACCAGCTTTAGCGATCTCTTCTCTGTAGATATGGTCAGCATCTTGTACGATAGCTACCTTTTCTGGAGTAATGTCACCGATTATACGGATGGCAAGTCCAGGTCCTGGGAAAGGCTGACGAAATACTAGATTCTCAGGAATGCCCAGCTCTAAGCCAGCTTTTCTTACTTCGTCTTTGAATAAATCACGAAGTGGCTCAATAATCTCCTTAAAGTCAACATAATCAGGAAGTCCTCCAACATTATGATGACTTTTTATTACTGCTGATTTACCATGACCACTTTCAATTACATCAGGATATATAGTCCCTTGAACAAGATAATCTACTGTGCCGATTTTCTTGGCTTCTTCTTCAAATACTCTGATAAATTCTTCCCCAATTATTTTTCTTTTTGTCTCAGGATCTGTTACACCAGCAAGCTTATCATAAAATCTTTCCTGAGCATTAACTCTAATAAAGTTTAAGTCAAACTGGGTAGTAAAGATTTTCTCAACCTCATCCCCTTCATTCTTACGAAGAAGACCATGGTCAACAAATATACAGGTAAGCTGCTTACCAACAGCCTTACTTATCATAACCGCAGCTACAGATGAGTCAACACCACCAGATAGAGCGCAAAGTACCTTCTTGTCACCAATCTTATCCTTCAAGGATTTGATCATATCTTCTGTAAAAGAAGCCATCTGCCAATCACCTGAGCAATTACATACTTCATATAGGAAGTTTTTAATCATCTTAGTTCCTTCAACAGAATGAACTACCTCTGGGTGAAATTGAACCCCATATAGATTTCTTGTAGAGTCTTCAATAGCAGCAACTGGGCAGGACTCAGAGCTTGCAATTATATCAAATCCATCTGCAGGCCTTTCTATATAATCAGTGTGGCTCATCCATACTGTATTGCTTTTAGAAACATTCTTAAATATCTTGGAGCTGGTATTAACTGAAATAACTGTTTTCCCATACTCTCTTACAGGTGCCTTGGATACTTTCCCACCAAGGACTTGGGTCATAAGCTGGGAACCATAGCATATACCAAGAATAGGTATCCCCAGATTAAAGATATCTTTATCACAGCTAGGAGCATCTTCATCATAGACACTGGCAGGTCCTCCAGTGAAAATGATTCCCTTAGGCTCCAATTCTTTTATTCGATCGAGACTTGTGCTATAAGGCAAAACTTCACAATATACATTACATTCTCTTATCCTACGGGCAATCAGTTGATTGTATTGTCCGCCAAAATCTAGTACAATAATCATTTCTCTTTCCAATTTGTAACCTCCTAAAATCTGCTAATATACAAAGTGGATAATCAAACCAGAGTAAATAAGGTGTGTATAAGCTTATAAATAAACTCTGAAATAATTACCTTTAAAATTAAGATTAATAATACAACAAATTCTTTCATAAGGCTAGTATAAATTATATATACTGGTTTATTCCTTATTCTCATATCTCAGGAAATATTATATAGTGGCCATATTAATTGAGTAATCTGCTAAAAAAATACTCGAAAAATAGTACAAATAAACTATTTACAAAAACACAATATAGAGTTATTATTTATATGAGTTATAACAATATATGGTATTTTCATAGCTTTTTATTACTCCCCCACAGGTCCTACCTTCCAACTGACAAAGGTAGGGCCTGACTTTTTATGCAGAAGGGAATAATACCTGCTAGCAGCCATGGAAGAAGCTGCCATAGGGTGCTTCCTTGTTGTGTTTTGACAACATAGGGTCAACCATGTATACTGTCCTATAGTGCAACTTAATTATGACATTATTAAACACAATAGAAGTACGGAGGCAATCATGGAAGATAAATACTTAGAGGCTGGACAAAAAGTGAAGTTAATTGTAAGTGATGTTGATGGTACATTACTTACCTCTGATAGAAGATTATCCGATGAAAATATAGCTGGGATAAAAAAAGCAAAGGAGCAGAACATTAAGTTTACTATAAGCACAGGTAGAGTAGTATCTATGCTTGATTATTATATCAAGACATTGGAGATAACAACTCCTGTGATTGCTTTCAATGGAGCTGTAGCCTGGGATCCCGTAAGTAAAGAAACCATATATGATATTCCTATGGATAAAGAAGAGCTCTATGAGCTACTAGATTTATGCAAGTATTATGAGCTTGACTATGGGGTGATGACTATGGGGGTTAATTACTTTTCGCCCAATAGTTTTCGTATTAAACGTTATCAAGGATATAATGAATTTGCAAAGTCCCATGGTATGTCTATCATGGAGGTTGATGTATTTGATGAGAAGCACAGCTGTATAGATGGGGTGAAGGTTTACAAATTACTAATAACAGAAAAGGATTCTAAGAAGATTAAGGTTATGGTAGACCATCTGCAATCAATGAAAACAACAGGTTATACATTCTCAGAGCCAACCTTATTAGATATTTCTGAGAAGTCAGCAGATAAGGGTTTTGGTGTTAAAAGGCTTGCACAATATTATGGCTTAAAGCCTGAGGAAGTATGTGCCATTGGAGATTATGATAATGATATTTCTATGCTCTCATATGCAGGGTTCTCAGTTGCCATGGGTAATGCTCAGCCTAATGTCAAGGAACATGCATTTTATGTTACTGAGACCAACGATGACAATGGATTGGCGCAGGTATTAAATAAATATATACTAAGATAAAGGAAAGGCTGCTTCACATATGAAGCAGCCTTATTTTATAATTATAGATTTTCTTTAGCTTCTTTTAGAATGTTCATAACTTCATTGATGGTGTATACAGAAGTAGCTTTATCTGCATATTCTTTAGCTTTTTCATATGAAGTGCTACGAATAATCTGCTTTACAGTAGGAACAGCGCTAGCAGACATACTGAATTCATCTAATCCAAGGCCGAGAAGCAATAGGGCTGCATCTTCATCTCCAGCAAACTCTCCACACATTCCAACCTCAATTCCTTCAGCGTGGCCAGCATCAATTACTCTCTTGATGCTTTGGATTACTGCTGGATGGAAGGAATCATAAAGTTTTGCAATCTTTTTATTACCACGATCTACAGCTAAAACATATTGGGTTAAGTCATTGGTTCCAATACTAAAGAAATCAACATGCTTTGCAAAATTCTCAACACATAAAACTGATGCAGGTGTTTCAATCATAATACCAACATTGATATCCTTATCATATGCAATTCCTTCAGCTGTCAGTTCCTTCTTACAAGTTTCAAGGACGGAATTGGCCTTGTTAAGCTCCTCCATGGATATTATCATTGGATACATGATCTTAACCTTACCAAAGGCACTAGCTCTAAGAATAGCACGAAGCTGAGCCTTGAACACATCCTCTAAATCAAGAGAGATACGAATTGCTCTCCATCCAAGGAAAGGATTGTCCTCTTTGTCAAATTCATAATACGGAAGAGACTTATCACCACCGATATCTAAAGTCCTAATAATAACCTCCTCTGGGCAAAGGGTTGCTGCTTCCTTATATACTTCAAATTGTTCTTCCTCAGTTGGAAAATGAGTATTCTCCATATAGAGGAATTCAGTTCTAAATAATCCGATACCTTTGATGCCTTTTTCAACAGCTCTTTTAACATCCTCGATATTACCTACATTGGCATATACCTTTACTGTCCTATTATCTAGGGTGGTAGCAGGAAGACCACTAAGAGCTTGAAGCTCTTCCTTCCGAGCCTTGTATTCTTTAGATAGCTCGGTATATTCATTAATTGTAGCTTCATCAGGGTTAATAATTATCTTACAAGAGTGGGAATCTAAGATTAGATAATCACCATGTTTTATTGTAGTCATCAATTCTTTAACACCGACCAAAGCTGGAAGCTCTAGATTTCTCGCAATAATAGACACATGGCTAGTTACGCCACCTAGTTCCGTAGCAAATCCCAGTACATAATCCAAATTAATGCTAGAAGTGTCAGAAGGGGACAAATCCTCAGCAACAAGAATAACTTCCTCATTGATATTCTCAAATCCACTAGTATTAACCCCTTTTAAAATACCCATCAGGCGATAGCCAATGTCTTTAACATCAGCACTTCTTTCCTTCATATATTCATCATCCATACCTTCAAATATAGCTGCCAACTCATTGATGGTATCTTCTAATGCTAATTGAACATTTCTGTTTTGAGATTTGATTTTATCTGTAACTCCATCATATAGAAATGGATCTCTTGCCATCTCTAGGTGAGCGGCGAATATTTCATTGTCCTTAGCTATTATTTCTAGTTGAGATACAGCTTTTTCAACAGCTGCTTCGAACTTGCCTATCTCCGATGCAACATCATCATTAGTTATGGAGTAAGTATCTGGCACAAGCAACTCCTTATTAACAACAAATGCTTTTCCCATAGCTAAACCTTTAGAGGCCGCTTTATCAACATTAATAGTTTTCATCTATACACCTCGTTTCGTAATTGTTGAATTTTGTTATAATTAATTATATCTGCTATATAGAATAAAGGCAATGTCAAGTTATTATTGAAATAATAGGAAATATAACTTATAGTAAAGGAAGAGAAAAGATAATAAAATGTTAACTCTAACTAAGAAAATAATTGTTGAAATGAGTTTGGACATAATAATAAATGTACTTATATTATAAAAAATGACATCTAAAATGAGAATATAGGAGGAGATATTATGCTTGAAANATTAAAAANNGAAGTNTTTGAGGCAAATATAGAATTAGTAGAAAAGGGTATGGTTATATATACCTGGGGTAATGTTAGTGGAATTGATCGGGAAAAGGGATTAGTAGTCATTAAACCAAGTGGTGTTGACTATGAAGGTATGAAGGCAGAGGATATGGTTGTAGTGGATCTTGATGGAAATGTAGTTGAAGGAAACTATAAACCTTCCTCCGATACTGCAACACATCTTGAATTATATAAGAAATATCCTGAGATAGGAGGAGTGGTTCATACACACTCCACATGGGCTGTTACATTTGCCCAGGCAGGTATGAGTATACCGGCTTTTGGTACTACCCATGCTGATTATTTCTACGGAGACATTCCTTGTACCAGGGAGTTAACTGAAGAAGAGATAAGTGAGAATTATGAATTAAATACGGGTAAGGTTATCCTTGAAACAATAGGTGACAATGACCCTATGGCCATACCTGGAATTGTGGTGAAAAATCATGGCCCATTTGCTTGGGGAAGAAGTGCAGCCGGTTCAGTTTATAATGCGGTAGTTATGGACAAAGTAGCGGAGATGGCTTATAAAACCATGACCCTTAATCCAAGAGCCCAAAGAGTATCCCAGTATCTACTGGACAAACACTACCTAAGAAAGCACGGAGCCAACGCATACTACGGGCAATCGCCAAGCTCTGAAGACAAATAAAGATTAAGTTAATTTTACAGATGATTATGACAAAGTTAGCTTGTACATATAAAAAAGACTAAGTTAATTTTCACAGATTATAAAGCAAGTAAGATGGAGCAATATTTCATTCGCAACACGTTCTCACTTGTTTTAAGTACGTAGTGGTACCTAAGAACACAAAATACGTGTTCTACGTACCAACGACTTAAAACAGTTGCTCATTAAAATATGTCCATCTTACTTGCTATTTTTCTATAGAAATTAATTTAGTCTATTTATCTGTGTATATAATTTTATTTTTGTCTATAACTGAGCCTTCTGTCCCTTGTCGGCTCTTTTTCTCATACGTACCTTTCTTGCATTAAGTTCCTTATCGTTATATATAAAGGTTTCGGCTTTTGGATCTAGGGCAGTGGCAAAGCATATGCTATCATCCTTATCCATGGAGATTGCCTTTACTCCACGGCCTGTTTTCTTAAGTTCAGGTACCATTGATAGGGGGAAGCCAAGGGAAGTACCCTTCTTGGTAAGTATAATAATCTTTAGCTCTCCAGCTAGGACATCACTGGCAGTCATTGGAGTAACACTGATTACCTCATCACCCTCAACTAGTTTAGAGGCGTTGACTTGTGATCTATTAGTTTCAAATTCTGCTCCAGAGACTTGTTTGATAAAACCATTCTTTGTTACGAAAAGCAATTGGGATTCAAATAATTCTTCAAAGGAAATGTATAGGACTACTTCATCCTTTTCTAGCTTACATAGGTTATGAATAAGAGTACCCTTATCCCTAATCTTAGCCCTTGGAATACTATCCGCCTTAATTTGATGGAGAATACCACTGGAGGTAAACACACAGAGCTTGTCCGTGTTTTTCATCATAATAGTATGAATGTATTCATTAAGATTATCCTCAGAGGCTCTCTGATATGTGGCAGTATCAATTGTTTTGGTGTAACCAAAGCGGTCAATCAGTACATAGATATCCTCTTCTTTGATTTCCTCTACATAAGCTTCAGCACTATCATTAGTCAGTTTGGTTCTACGGGGGATCTTGAATTCCTTCTTATATTCCTTAAGCTGAGCTTTAATTACTCCGAATAATTCTTTCTTATCCCCAAGGATTAATCTATATTTATCAATAGAAGAAGAAAGGTTACTATGTTCATCATGAAGCTTAAGAATTTCAAGTCCAATTAATTTGCTTAATTGCATGGATAGGATTGCATCAGCTTGTCTTTCGGTAAAATCTAGCTTGGAGGCTTCCTGTTGGGATTTTTTGCTCTTAAACTTAATCCCTTCGGTTACACCATTAATCAGGCATTCCTTAGCTTGCTTTATAGAGGAGCTTCCTCTTAGTATTTCTATTATTAAATCTATTACATCAGTTGCTTTAATTAAACCGTCTACGATCTCTTGACGCTTGATGGCCTTGTCTAGGAGATATTCATACTCTTTAGTATAAAGCTCAACCTGAAAATTAACAAACTCGCTAATCATGGATCTTAGATTAAATACTACTGGTTGTTGCTCTTTTATAGCTAAAAGGTTGACACTATAGGTATCCTCCATGGAGGTTTTCTTGTATAGACCATTAAGTAGGTTGTCTAGATCCCTATCTTTCTTCACTTCTATAACAATGCGAATTCCTTCTTTAGAGGATTCGTCCCTAACATCATGTATCTCTTCAAATACCTTATCCTTCATGAGAGTTGCAAGGCTCTCAACAAGCCTTGTCTTGTTGCCTGCCATTGTATAAGGTACTTCCGTTATAACTATATTCTTACGACCGTATTCACCATTCTCAATTATATGGCTTGCTCGAATTCTTATTCTACCTTCACCAGTATCATATATCTGATATAAATCATTTTGATTGACGATAAGTCCTCCGGTTGGGAAGTCCGGAGCAGGTATATAATTCATCAGCTTCTTTAAAGGGATTTCAGGATCATCTATATAAGCAATTACACCATCTATTACTTCACCTGGGTTATGAGGAGGAATATTAGTAGCCATACCAACTGCTATACCGGTTGTACCATTTATCAATAGATTAGGAGTCTTAGCAGGAAGTACAGCTGGTTCCTTTTCACTATTATCAAAGTTAGGGTTAAAGTCAACTAGCCCCTTCTCCAGATCGTTTAATAAAGTCATAGCACCGGGTGAAAGCCTTGCTTCTGTATATCGCATAGCAGCGGCTCTATCTCCGTCAATGGAACCAAAATTACCATGACCATCAACCAAAGGAACACTTAGATTGAATTCCTCTGCCATATGTACTAAGGCATCGTATATAGAGCTGTCACCGTGGGGGTGATATTTACCCATTGTATCACCGACGATACGGGCACTTTTTCTATGGGGCTTAGCTGGGTCAAGACCTAATTCCATCATAGAGAAGAGAATCCTACGTTGAACTGGTTTCAAACCATCCCTAACATCGGGCAAAGCCCTAGATATTATTACGCTCATAGCATAATCACGATAGCTATTTCTCATTTCCTCTGAAAAATCCAAATGTATGACTTTATCGGTATTATTTTTCATGTAAATATAACCTCCACCTGTGTTTTACATAGTTTTTTACTACACATCTAACTTCGCATATTTAGCTTCTTCGATAATAAATGTACGTCTAGGAGGTACATTACTACTCATCAAAGTTGTTGTTATTTCATCAGCCTCTACTGTATCATTAATTGTTATTTTAGCTAAGGTTCTGGTTTCTGGATCTAGGGTTGTCTCCCACAGCTGATGAGCATCCATCTCTCCAAGACCCTTATAACGTTGAATGTTGAGAATTTTATAATTCTGCTTCCGGAACTTTTCTAGTTCGAAGTCATTATATATATACTCAGACTTTTTCTTATTCTTTCCCTTACCTGGCATTTCGTATTCCACTCTATATAGGGGTGGCATTCCTCGATATATATTACCATTCATAATAAGCTCAGGCATAAATCTATAGAAGAAGGTAAGGAGTAAGGTACTAATATGGGCTCCGTCAACATCCGCATCTGTTAGGATAATTATCTTATCATAACGAAGCTTTGATATATCAAATTCATCACCAATACCGCAGCCAAAGGCGGCTATCATGGTTTTAATTTCATTATTTAAAAGTATTTTTTCCAAGGTAGCCTTCTCAACATTAAGAATCTTTCCTCTAAGAGGAAGAACTGCTTGGGTCTTACGATTTCTAGCGGTCTTTACAGTGCCTCCAGCAGAGTCACCCTCCACAATATAAAGCTCGCATTCTTCAGCCTTTCTTGAAGAACAAGAAGCCAATTTACTTCTTGTGTCTACATCATTTAGTTGCTTAAGGACAGCAGTTCTTGCCTTATCACTTGCCTTTCTTGCATTAAATGATTTCATGGAATTATCTAATATAGTTCGAAGAACCTCCACATTTTTATCAAACCATAGCTGAGCCTCTAATGAAAATACATCTTCAACAGCACTTTTAGCATCTGTGTTACCAAGCTTGGTCTTAGTCTGTCCCTCAAACTGTGGGTCAGGATGCTTGATGGATACTATGGATACAAGTCCATTACGAATATCTTTACCATCAAAGTTTTCATCCTTTTCCTTAAGGACATTTAACTCTCTTGCATATTGATTCATAACTCTAGTTAAGCCTGTCTTAAAACCAGTAACAAGAGTTCCTCCATCAACCACATTAATACGGTTACAATAGGAGTTAATCTGCTCAGAGTAGTTGTCCGTATATTGAAAAGCAATCTCTATCTCAATATCGCCACTTTTGCCTTCCAGATATATAGGCTCATCGTGTAAGGTGTTCATATCTCTAGTGAGATAGGATACAAAGCTTTTGATACCGTATTCCTCTATATATTCCTTTCTTATTCCCTCAATCTCATCATTAAATACTATCAGTAAATTCTTATTAAGAAATGCAATTTCTTTAAGCTTTTTTTGAAGAACATCAGATTTAAATTCCACAGTCTCAAAAATAGTGTCATCTGGGTAAAATGTTACCGTTGTTCCAGTATCAGATTTGTTGCATTTACCAACCACTGGTAGTAGACCATTGATTAGCTCTACTGTAGGATGACCTCCATCAGCATATTCATCTCTATAAATCTTACCGTCTCTTCTTATCTCAACAATCATCTTTTTAGAGAGGGCATTAACTACAGAAGCACCAACTCCGTGTAAACCGCCAGAAACTTTATATATAGAATTTCCAAACTTTCCTCCAGCATGAAGGGTAGTGTAAACAACTCGAACAGCAGGGATTTTCTTGGTTGGATGAAGATCGACTGGTATTCCCCGACCATAGTCTCTAATTTCAATTCCACCATCCTTTTTTAGAGTTATATCAATCTGAGAACAATGGCCCGCTAGATGCTCGTCAATGCCATTATCAAGAATTTCCCATATTAAGTGATGCAAGCCTCTTGGCCCCGTGCTTCCGATATACATACCAGGACGCTTTCTGACAGCTTCTAGACCTTCAAGGACAACAATTTGACTTCCATTATATTGATCCATATTAATACCAACGCCTTTCTTAGTAATCTGCAAACTTTCTACATGTAAATCTTTGATTTCATGTTAGGCAGTGTACAAAGTTGCGTGTGAAGATGCCTTTTTTCACACTAGCCCTTTTTAAATATTTGTAATAAGTAAACTCACTCTAGATGTAATATATGCTCTTTGAGCATAATCTCATTGAGAAGTAAATAATAAATAGAATAGTAATAATCATAAAAACAAACCATAATATATGAGATACTGTTAGTGATCTACAATTATGGGTATGAATATATATCTGTTATCTTTCTTTAATACTTCACTACGCCTTAGTGTAACATATTTCATTGAAAAATTCTAGTAATATTCCACTCATATGTTCGATTAAACCTATAGGATAATGGTCTCTCTGCTATATCATTATTTACTTGAGTTTCCGCAAATTGCACTTTGAAAATGAACAAACCTAACCAAAGTACCAATTGGCCACTTTTTTAACTGGTTAAAAA
>JGI24710J26742_10004968_pt1 | contig 10709 bp, 11 predicted proteins | sample BioPla2DNA2_FD_26742 | JGI IMG/M metagenome (IMG submission 26742) | reverse complement strand
TTTGTCTGCTTTCACCTGCAAAATCTTATTCTCTATTTAGGGTAAAAATATAAAAGAACACACTTTTCTAAGATTAGTAAAAGTGTGTTCTTTTATGTATTTGGACTCACTGAATAATACAAGGGTGCAAAATCAACGATTTCTGATTTTTCATTAGGAATTCTACTTAACCATATAGAGTGTTGGCAAGACAATAGCGTGTTCTTCGGCTTCGTCATCGTGTCTCCATGCCACAACAAAACGGATCTCGGCATTTTGAATTCGATATCCTTTGCTGGTAAGCACTTCCAACTGCTCTTGCGCTTTTTTAGACAGCTTAATGAGCCTTTTCTTCGTACCACTATCATCATATGACAGATAAGAGCCGTCCGCATACAGCGGTTCGCCACTTTGCAGAGAGAGGATCTTTGCTTTTCTGCCTTTAAAGAAATCCAACACAACATCCTTGTGGCCAAACTGCAGAACGATCTCGTTGGGTTCGGGATATAGTGTCATATCTTGCTGATAGGAAACACCGAGCAGAGGTTTGCCTTCCATGAAGTTACCATAATAGTGAACGGATAGATCACTCTTGGCTCGGGTGAGCGCAACATACAACACACGCTTGGCGCTATCCTTGGTGCTATCATACTGATTCAGCATTAAGTAGACCTGATCAAATTCACGACCTTTCGCCTTGTGCATCGTCGATACCAAAATTGTGTTTTTTGCATCTTCGATGAAATCATCGTAGTTGGATTCGTGAATAAACTCAACCAAATCAGACCGGTACTTAGTTTTGTTAGTGGCGGCGAATGTTTCCAACATCTTCATGCAAATACTGAGGCAAGAACTTTTGCTGTAAACGGCATTTAGTTCATTGATCGCCTTCGTCCATGCATTATCGGAAATAGTGGGGACATTACATTTGCCCAGTGCCTTCATGAAGAAACGAATCTCTGCAAGATTGAAAAGGTCAAATCCATTATTTGTTTGAATCAATCTGGCAGAAATGTTATTCCGGATCAACAGACCCATAACGCGCAATGCTTCTTCATTCGTTGCAGTCAACACGCAAGCAGTGCCACCATGGTAGTGACGTATGATATCTTCAACAATCGACACTTCCAAGTTTTGAGAACGGTGCTTTGTGATACGAACAGAACCCTGCTCTGTTTGAATGGCTTTCAGTGGATTCGTTTTCATGCGCTGCGCCAGTGTGGATGCAAAGCTGTTTGCCATTGAAACGATCAGCCGTTTGCTTCGGTAGTTATCCAATAGTTCATACCGGGCAGCACCGTAAGTATCAATAAAGTCCTTCATGTGCTGCGAGTCGGAGCCACGGAATTCATAGATATTCTGATCGTCATCGCCTACTGCAATAACGCGCATATCTTCGTTTCGCTGCATCAGCGCATGGATCAATGCTGCTTCGTGCTGGTCCATATCCTGCGCCTCGTCAATCACAAGAACATTCTTTGTGATGCGGCCAATTTCCACCTCTCTGCTTTCAATCATCTTTGCGGCACGCTGGACGATATCCGCAGAGTCTTCCAGACTGCCGATTTTACCGAGCAAGTCAAAGCAGTATGAGTGGAAGGTCTTGATTTCGACATAATGCGCAGCGTTACCGATTAGGCTAATCAACCGCTGCTTGAATTCGGTTGCAGCAGAACGGGAGAATGTCAGCATCAGCAACTGCTCGTGCTTGATATCCTCCAGCAGAAGCAAAGAGGCCAGCTTATGTACAAGTACCCGTGTTTTTCCACTTCCGGGACCGGCTGCAACTACAATGTATTTGGACGCATCATCATCCACGATCTTTAACTGCGTTTCGGACAATTCGCTGAACAATTTATCATACTTACCTGGCGTAATATTGCGATTGATTTCGCCAAGGCGCGTTCCTTTGAAGTATTTAGCGATAAACTGGCGGTATTCCATGAAGAAGTAATCGTTGACAAAGGTCAATGCGTCCTCATAGTTGCGAACCATCATGTGAGCATATTCACCGACGATGTGGATCTGCTGGATCTTCAGCTTGTAATACTCGTTGAGCTGCCGATAGTCATCCTGCTTGTAGCGGATCTTGTTATCCATAACAAGACGCCGCAAGTGAAGTCCACTGTACAGCACCAGGAAGCCACCTTCCAGATCCATGGCGCCAATCTTGGCAAGATACAACAGCGCATTTTGCACATCTTCCATGGATGCCTCGAAACTATCCATGCGGATCTCGTCGCGATCATTGAATGCCTGCCGGATTTTCATTAAAGAAAATACTACAGGGACATTTTCGCCAGCGCTTTGTGTTTCTGCAGCCAGTTCAAAGAGATACAGCACAATGAAATGAGCCAAATCAATCCGTTGTTGGTATTGCCGTTTCATAGTGGGCATATCAATCACAGGACACATAATGGTCTTGGCATCTGCAACATTGACATCCTTTTTGACATACCGACGAATCGTCCAGTAGTAAATAATTGTTTTGATATCTTTGATGGTTGCTTTGTCGATTCCTGCGTGAATCGCATCATCATTAACTTCTTTATACGAGAAATCAGATGGCGTGACCAGCAGACGATCGATCAGGAAAGATTCAAGCTTAGCGAAACGTGATACAATCTGTGCGGATTTGTTTTTACTGTCTGCCCTGCGGATAAATGCGGAAAGGTCCATAGAATCAGCTAACAGGCCTTCTTCGCGCAGCAAGTTGATGGAGGCAACAACATCCTCTTTTTCCAATCCAAGTTTGTCAGCCAAGTAATCGATGCGGGCTTCCGCATCATCGTTACCTGCCTTGGAGATGCTGCGGCTGGAAATCAACGATTTCATAATACGTTTGGCATTTTGCCGCTGCTGATCATTAAAACGCTGAGATTCCTCCAAACGGGCCGCTGCCTCCGCCATGCTATCAACCAGGATGCTGGTAGCATAGATTCTAGGCACATTCTTGCCCCGCTCCACATAACCGGCATTCTCCAATGCCGCAATAGCAGTGCGCACACGGGTTTCTACATCGGCGGTAGTATCATCCCAGCCTGCCTGCCGCGCGATTTCCAGCGCAGATCGGCTGACCGTCGGATGGATTCGTGTCAGATCCTTAATGGCTTTCCAAACCTGCTGGATCTCGCTCATACTGAGCTTGGTTTGATTCAGCAAAATAAAATGCTTGTCCAGGTCTTCGTCGTTGAATAGCACAAAGCAATCTGCCTGTAACGATTGGTCACGGCCGGCACGGCCTGCTTCCTGAACATAGTTTTCCAAAGAATCGGAAATGTCGTAATGCACAACAAGACCAACATCTTTTTTATCAACACCCATGCCAAAAGCAGAGGTGGCAACAATGATGCGTACCTGGTCTTTCAGAAACGCCTCTTGGTTGGCAACCTTTTCGCTGCTTTCCATCTTGCCGTTATACGGAAGCGCTGGGAAACCATCGTCTGTCAGTTTCTGCGCAATCTGGTGCGTTCTCTTAACACGGGACACATAGACGATAGTGGGACAATTCTTTTGCTGGATCAGGTTACGAAGTTCTGCATATTTCTCATCATCATTTTCTTTGTAGATAACGGAATAGTGCAGATTGGTTCTGGAGGCGTTCGTGGTATACAATTCGAGATCAATATCCAGCTTTTGCTTGAAATACTCGCAGATATCACTGATGACCTTCTGCTTGGCCGTAGCGGTAAAGCAGGAAATTGCAATCCGATCTTTCTGATTCTTTTTCTCTTGCAGATTGCGAATAAAATCCCCGATGTACAGATAGTCCACACGGAAATCTTGACCCCAAGCAGAGAAACAGTGAGCTTCGTCGATAACAAAGCGAACAACATTCCGGGAAAGAAGCAATTTTTCGATAGAGTTGGAGCGCAGAGATTCCGGAGAAATGTAGAGAATAGAGGCTAGACCACTCTCGACTCGTTCCATCGCTTCTGCCCGCTCAATGGGGCTCAGCAGACCGTTGATCGTTACTGCATCCGCGATTCCTCGTTCGGCCAGGTTGTCCACCTGGTCTTTCATCAAGGATTGAAGCGGAGAAATAACAACGGTCAAACCGCGTGCAGTTTCACCTGCAATCAACGCAGGCAGCTGGAAGGTGATGGATTTGCCACCGCCGGTGGGAAAAATAGCCAGCAAGGATTTTCCTTGCACAGCTGCGCGGGCAGCATTTTCCTGCAAGGGTTCGCCGTTATAGGTTCTGAAGGAATCAAAACCAAAGATATCCTTCAACCGTGCCCGCACATCCAGTTTCCGGCTGCAGTATTCGCAACCATCTTCGCAAGGCGTGCTGCGAAGCAGACGGATGACATTGTTGATCCGGGGATAGTTACGCAGTACCCATGCTGGCGTGACAGAATGGCGGTCATTGGTGTTGATCAATGCCAGGGTATATGCCAGTTCAACGGGCACTTTGCGGATCAGCAAAGCGATGTCTGCGCTGGTACAAATCTTGCCATGGAAATAATCACGAATTGCTCGTTCCGGATCCAACAGAGGAGCTTTGTTCAGATAGTGGAAAAAGCCATAAAATTGCTTGGTGTTGCCCAACAGAGAACAAAANATCTGCTGCAACTTACGAGGGAGTCTGCGGTAGGCGCTAATTTCATCATCAAACAGTGCTTTTGCTTTTACGGAATCGTTCAGCGGATTGTTGACAGAATCGGATTGCAGTTTGTCATCCTTCACTAATGCGTGATACGGGCGCATGGGGAAGAGAAGAGGAGAAAGGCACAGTGTGTCAATAGCGATGTAATTTGGAATCGCAGCCGCAATGTGCTCATTCATATACTGCAAATCATGTGCAATGATATTATGGCCGCAGACATAGCGGTGTCCTCTGATAAAGGCGCTAAAAGTTTTTGGGGAGGGATTATGTAGTTTTGTGCCATCGTCACGAAGCGCGCCAATGTCAAGAATCTGTTTGGTTTCCGGGTTGATCTCTGTGTCAAAGAAAACGATCTTGCTCAAGTACATATTCCTCCCTTCTTGGCTAGAATAACGGCATATAATTACCACAAGTATAACGAGATACGTACATAAAAGCAAGATTCTCTATGAAATATCGCCCTATTTGTGATAATATTGGAGAAAATACTCAATGGAGGTGTACATATGACAGAACTCGAGACCATCCAACGGGCGAAAATGTATATGGACAAGCTTGCAAAAGGAATTAATCCCATAGATGATACCCCAGTACCAGAGAACGATGCCATCAATAATGTTCGACTTTCAAAGTGTTTTGCCTTTGTCTCGGATGTTTTAAAAAGGATTGTTGAAAATGGCGGTATGCCTCAGCCTGCTGCGATTGCTTCTGCAAAAGCGGCCTTCTATTTGCCTGAATTACGTAAGAGGGAATTCGCGTTTTCTGATGAACCTATTCCCATCAGCGAAATTGCCAAGCGGATCAATTCGCTGATAGATGTGAATGCTATGGATAAAATCACTTATCAGCAAATTCGGGCGTGGTTGGCTACTAATGGCATACTTGAAGATGCCGCCACCATCAGTGGAGGGCGTACTAAACATCCTACCGAATTAGGAAAGAGCATGGGCATCTTCGTTGAGAAAAGAACTGGTGCTGACGGCGAATATCAGGTTGTTCTTTATAACAGAAGTGCTCAGCAATTTATTCTCGACAATATAGAAGCAATGAGTCCTATGCGCATAGTTACAGAATCGCCTGAAATGCCGGGAAGCCGTGGACCAAAGAGCAAGAAAAACAATTGATTGATATGCATAACAATGGGGTGCCGATTCCGAAAATTGCTTATGCTATGCAGCGAAGTAGTTCTGGTATCCGCAGTCGCTTGAAAAAGCTCGGTTTGATTACTGATTATTCTGATAAGGGATAATGCTGTAGATTCCCTACAAATTATAGGTAAACCTGCCAAGTGGAGTGGTTCCAACTGGCAGGTTTCGTTGTGCAGAGCAGTGTTACATACCTCAAAAGAGGAATCCTAGTTAGATTACTTCTGCTTGCCTTTATTCAACTCCATCATCAGCTGTGCACCGTAATGAAGGCCGTCAAGGAAGGCCTTGTACTNGTATGCCGTACAGAGGCGGCAGCATAGGTTGAAAACAGCGTTGTTGTCATCCAGGGATATGCTTTCCAACAGGGCATCCAATTCTTTGAAGCCGTTCCGTATATCCGNGGGATCGGATTCGTGAGATTCCTGGTAGGCCCGGTACAGTTGATCTAGGACAGTTTTACAATCCGGATCGCCGGTGTCAAATGGGTATGTTCGCATATAGTGCTGTAGCAGATTTATGATTGATCGCAAGTGTATCACCTCCCCAAAGTGTGTGTGATGTTAACTCCGGTGGCGGCTGTTTTCAAGTGGCTAATCTGCCCAGATTTCTTGTTTTCTATTGTGATAACGATACGGAAGAAAACGGACTTATATATAGATATATCTTCTTCCCTCTTACGAGGGGGAGGACTCCGTGTGTAGGGAAGGGCTAAAAGCCTGCCCTTCCCCACNCGAACCCCGGAGTAAAAGGGATTTCCTCCATGTCAAAACTTAATATCGTTATGTTTTTGCGTCTGCCGGAAACGGTGGGCGCTTTTTTTCGTTTTCNCACCCCCAGGGGGAGTCAAATCTCTACAACCTTTTCCCTTGGTAACGGTGCCGGGGGCGTATGTAAAAAATCGCGGAAGTATTGGGTGGAATAGGCCCCGGAGAAAAAATAGATTTAATTTTTCAAAACACCCCATCAAAATGCCCTCATTTTCTGGGTATGCCGAAGGAGGTAACTTTCAACGGAGAAAAAATCAGATATTTTTTCCAAAAGACACTATACAAACCGGCCCCTTTTTCTGCGAATGGCGAAGGAGGTCACACACCGGTCTCCAAGGAGACCATCACCAATCAACAAAACAAAGGAGGAAAACACATGATTAGAAGAATTTTCTACGGTGGTAAACCCAGGTTGTCCGCTAAAGACACCGACAGCTTCTCCCGTGGCAATTACAAATGTCAAATGCTGCTCCAGACCAAGAAGGGGCAGCCTGTGGCGATCTCTCAGCACCAGGACAGGGACATCTGGAAAGTGCAGCATGGTTTCAGTACCGTGGTGTTCGCCACAAAGGGAGAGGCCCTGGCTTACTGCAAGGATCGCTTTCTGGATTTGGATGGACAGGCGGTGTAAGCCATGACCGAGATCCGATATTACCCCCTCATCGACTGCGACACTNAGGGCACGGAGAAGGTGGCCATGTTCCCCACCCTGGAGCGAGACACCGTCATGGCCACGAGCAAGATGTGGCTGGAGGAAATAGTTCCCCATTACTTCCGACTCCGCATCCGTCCAGGTGTCAGCACCAACGGCATTACCATTCGCTGCCCCCGCTGTGGCAATGCTCTCAGAGCGATCAGCGCACCCATCAATGAAACCAAGCATGAACTGTATGTCTGCAGCCACTGCACCCACAAGTAAGGAGGAAATAACTATGACACACACCATCACTCAGAATTACCTGCAGGAGTATTTCGACAAGCACGATTCCATCATCATGTACAAGCCTGACGGCACTCCAATCACCTTCACCAAGGTTTATGAGCCTGTCCTTGTGGTGAGTCCCCATGAATCCTATCGATTCACAACCCATGAGNAACTAACCGCGTTCTGCAATAAACACCACATCAGCACCCATCCCACCATCACCATCGACTAAGGAGGATATGAACATGATCACCAAGGACTACTTCGAAAAGCAGCTGAAGAAGCAGGAAACGCTGACCGTGTNCGCTTATGACAATGTACCTCACACCATCGTCAAGAAGTACCACATCACCACCGCCCCCGACAACCGGATGCGCTTCAAGCTGGATTGTAAGGNTCTGGAAGATTACTGCCACCGGATGGGCATCACCCTGAAACCCAAGAAGTAATACAAAGGAGGAATTATTTATGAATACCTATACCAAAATGCTGCCCCAGATTCAGAGCAAGGAATATGATACCTTCCTCTGGAATGCACTGCGTGGCAGACACAACCCCGGCAATACCAGTATCGACCTCTCTGTCAGCGCCGCTCCTCTTTCCGCCACCAGCCAGGACAAGTACGGTGCCGCCGTAAAGAAGGAAAGTCTGTTCCGCAATCTGGCCACTACCATCCTGGCATACGAGCAGGAAGACAGCATCAAGACCACCCAGACGGAGGATGTGTCGGTCTGGGTATCTGAGGGCGGCTCTGTCACTGTCACCGATGGCATGGATGACTTTGGTGAGATCACCCTGGGTCGTCACAAGTTGGTGTCCACATTCACTCTGGAGAACTCTTTCGTACAGGACAACAGCTTCCTCATCGAAGACCATATTGTTTCCCGCCTGGCTCAAAATCTCGGCAGAGCGGAGGACGAGGCCTTCATCACCGGTACCGGCGAAAATATGCCCACCGGTATTCTTGCAGAGAACGGCGGTGCTGACATTGGTGTGACCACCGCTGCACTGACCTACGAGGATGTAGTGAAGCTGTTCTTCTCTGTAAAACCCAAGTACCGCCGCAGAGGTGTCTGGGTCATGAACGATGAGACCGCCTATGCTCTGCGCACCATCAAGGATGCAAATGGTAACTATATCTGGNACCACGCCAATGACACCATCCTAGGTAAGCGTGTATACATCTCCGAGTTCATGCCAGGTGCTGATTCCGGCAGCAAGCCCATCGCCTTTGGTGACTTCCGGTACTACTGGATCGTGAACAGATCTCCTGTACAGATCCGTCCCTTGGTGGAAAAGTACATCCACATCGATTGCATCGGCTACCGAGCCTATGAGTTCCTGGACGGAAAGCTTACCCGTCCCGAGGCCACCAAGGTCATGAAGAACAACTGATCACCGCCGCCGGGAGGGGGCAACTCCTCCCGGCACACAGAAAGGATATAGCAATGACATATAAAACCATGAATCAGATCAACTTCCTGGCATCCCATGGCATGGGGTATCAGCGGATCGCCGAGCAGTTGGGTCTTTCTCCCAACACGGTCAAATCCCATTTACAGCGCCATCCTCCTCAGGCGGGATTGGTTCTGTGCCATCACTGTGGCCAGCCCGTTCCTCAGAGCCAGGGCAGAAAAGAGAAACAGTACTGCAACGATCAGTGCCGCATGGCCTACTGGAACAGCCACCAGGATGAGGTGAACAAGCAGGCCTTTTATGCCTTGTCCTGTCAGCACTGTGGAAAGGAGTTCGTCAGCTATGGTAACCGCAACCGGAAATACTGCAGCTGCCTCTGTTATGCCAACGCCAGAAAGAAAACAGCTTGAGGATCTGCTATCCCGGCTGATGCGGTACAAGGTCAGCACCACGGTTCTGAAATCATTACTTGGGGAATCGGACTACGNAAAAGCCTGCGATATATTGGCCCGTAAATACGGCCTATNTTTGTGCAGTATATTCCGTTGATATGACTTGCTATTTCCCCCTATAAGAGCGAACATACACTACCCGCTTAATGATACAAAGGAGGGAAATTATGAAACGGGTCATAGAAAGAACCATACTTCCGACGCAGCCGATCCCCAAACTGACCAGGGTGGCGGCATACGCGAGAGTGTCCTCCGGTAAGGATGCCATGCTCCATTCGTTGTCCGCCCAGGTCAGTTACTACAACNGCATGATCCAAAGCCATCCCGGTTGGATCTTCTGCGGTGTGTATGCCGACGAGGCGTTAACCGGCACCAAGGACGCAAGAGACCAGTTCCAACGGTTGCTTGCGGATTGCCGGGTCGGAAAGGTGGATCTGATCATCACCAAGAGCATATCCCGGTTTTCCCGGAACACCGTCACCTTACTGGAAACAGTACGGGAACTGAAAGGTCTGGGGGTGGATGTCTACTTCGAAGAGCAGAATATTCACTCCCTCAGTTCAGATGGAGAACTGATCCTCACCATTTTGGCGTCTTACGCGCAGGAGGAAAGCCTCTCCGCCAGTGAAAATCAAAAGTGGCGGATACGGCACAATTTCAGAAACGGAATACCCTGGAACGGAACGATGCTTGGCTACCGCTATGATAGCGGCACTTTGGTGATTCACCCGGAAGAGGCAGCGGTGGTACGGCAGATCTTCAGCAGCTACCTGGACNGTATGGGTGTGATCGCCATCGCCAAGATGCTCAACAGCCTGGGTGTCCCCTCCCGGTTTGGAAATCCGTGGAGCCAAAGCAGTGTTTCCCGTGTTCTCCGCAATTATGCCTACACCGGAAATTTGCTACTCCAAACGACCTACCGGGAAAACCACCTTACAAAGTGCCGACGACAAAATAACGGGGAGTTTCCGCAATACCACATAACAGATGCCCATGAAGAAATCATCCCCCTGGAGCAATTTAACGCCGTGCAGGAGGAGATAAAGCGGCGGGCAGAAAAGCACAGCCGCCCCGGCGTTACTCCTAACTCTTATCCCTTCTCCGGGAAACTTGTCTGCGCCGGCTGTGGCAAGCACTACCGCAGAAAAATCACCAAGACCGGGCCGGTTTGGATTTGCGGTACTTTCAACACCTGGGGCAAAGCGGCCTGCGCCTCCAAGCAGATTCCGGAAAGCACTCTCGTTTCGGTGGTGGAAGAACTTCTTGGCAGTATGGATGCCTTTCCCGGTGAAATAACGGGAGTAAGAGTGGAGAATGGAAATCAACTGGTATTTCTTTATGCCGACGGCAAAGAATGCGTTAAACGATGACAAGACCGTTCCAGGACGGAAAGTTGGACAGATGAGAAGAAAG
>JGI24710J26742_10004962_pt1 | contig 10718 bp, 6 predicted proteins | sample BioPla2DNA2_FD_26742 | JGI IMG/M metagenome (IMG submission 26742) | reverse complement strand
CGAAAACAACCTTGCCGCTCGACTTGCATGCCTAATCCACGCCGCCAACGTTCATTCTGAGCCAGGATCAAACCCTTCAATTCTTCTTATTTCGTTTAAAACTTCAAAGAAGTTTTCGTTCGATCATGGAGAAGCTTCTGGTCAAAGAAGCTTCGTGTTAATGAATCAATTCAAATATTGGCTATCAAAGGTTATGTGATACTTGGAAAAAATACTCCCAAGAAAACACAACGCATTAACAGTTCTCACACTGTATGATTTAAAACTTTACCTAGATGCTAAAGATCAACGAGCTTGCGCTCGACGCTGTCGGGAACGCTTCTGCGTCGCCCGTGGACAGTTCAATATAACCGAGCTTTCTTTTCCGTCAAGCAACTTTTTGAAAATATTTTTATTTTCTCGAAACGTTTTAATCTCGCCAAAAAAATTTCCAAAACAAACGTCTGGAATATTTGCTTTTTCAATTCCAGGGAGTTATAATCAGTTTGTCGTACTGTAAAGTCGGCGCGCCTTTTCAGTTCCCGCTGCCCTTTTCGCATGGAGCTTTTGTTATGTGTCTTATCGTTTTTCCAGCGAAAACAGGCGGCAAGGAATACTGCTGGCAAAGAAAGCGCCGATCCTTTCGACAGCGTCCGAACCCTAATTATCCCAAGATTTTATAGAGGATCCGACCAATGAAACACAACGACAATTCCTCGCGCCTTGACGACGACGCCGTTGCGAGCGCGGCTCTTTTAAGTCAAGAGCCCCAACCGGCCCTAAAACCTAAAAGAAAGAAGCTCAAAGTTATTGCCGTCATTCTCCTCTTTCTTTTCGTCGCCAGCGCCGCCGGCGCTCTTCTCGTCATGCCATTTCCGACGTCGTGGTTAGACGACGTCAAATTAGAAGAAGCGCCTACGCCTCTTTTTTATGTTTCAAAGGACGGGGTATTGTTTGACCTTTCAACCTCAGACCCCGCGATCGTCAGAGCGGCGGCAAACAAATCGCTTGGGATAATGGGTTCCATTAATTTCTTCTATCGCAAATCCGTAACTGCGTCAGGCGGCTCCGTTACCACGATCGAAGAAATCGACGACAGACTAGCGGTTGTTGAAGACAAATACGACGAGCTTTCCTACGAACAACTTTCAAATTATCTTCTGTACGGCAATGCATATCCTAGTCTCGGTCCCTCCACAAAAGGCAACGCTTATACCGCTCAACCGCCCCCGTTGACAACGTACATGACGTATTCAATGGTAACGCGAGACGCCGATTCGAAAGAGGTTCTAGCGTCCGAGAGACTATGCGCATATCGAGCCCCCGCATCGTCGGCGGGCTTTCGCTGCATCCTGTCAGAAGACAAACTGCTTTTCTACAGAAGTAAGGGCAAACGACTGGAATATTTCTGGTATGTCAAATCGAACGATCAATGGACCGAAATCCCCATCGATTTTGGAATCAAAGGGGACTCCTATGTCAGGCATTATGAAGTCGTAAAAGAAAATGGCTCGATCCTCTTCCTTATCCAATCGGAAGAAGAGCCAAAAGCCTGGGCGTCCAACTACAACTATCAATTGGAAAAAGAGAAAAAAGTCTATATGGCTAGCTACAATTATGAAACTTTTTCCCTTGAAAAAACGATCGAGATTCCCTCCAGATACTTCGTAACTCTCCGTCCATACTTTAACATACACGGGCCCAACGAGTGGGAAACGGTCAGCTTTGGGGTTCTGAGCGGCGCTCAACACTTCGCCGTATATCAATTCGTCGAGGGGGAAAAAACTGACGCGATCAACTGCGCCGTCTTTTCGACAAAGGATCTGACAAAAGTTAAGGAGATAACGGTTCCAAACGTCAAAGAGCGCCTCTGTCCGGGGAGCTCATATTCGGACATTATTATTTCGCCCGATTTGCGGTACGTTGCGTATGGAGACAACAATCTCTACTTATACGACGTCGAGCTGCAGAAAGAATACTGCCTGCGTTCCTATGTCCCCGCTTTTTTTAAGCGAGTCGCCGCAGAAGCCTGCCAGAAACGTTACGACTCCGATTACAGACGCGTCTACCCCAGCGACATTATGTGGCGCTCCCAAATATGTTCATGCGGCTTTTCGAAAGATTCTCGCTTTCTCATCGCCGCAGACTACCTGGGCAACGTTTACCAATGGGACGTTCAAAACAAGAAAAGAGCGAGGAAGATTATCAACTCAAAGTATTAGAGAAAAGTTTGACAGGAAAGGAGCGGTCAATAACCTAACGCATATGTATGCCAACGGCCCAACTTTTGTAGAGGATCCGACCAATGGAACACAACGACAATTCACCACGCCTGGACGACGTCAATGCGGCGGCGAACGCAGTTCTTATAAGTCAAGAGCTCCAACCGGCGCCAAAACCTAAAAGAAAGAAGCTCAAAATTATTGGCGCTATTCTCCTCTGCCTTTTCGTCGCCGGCGTTGTCGGCGCTCTTCTGCTCATACCTTTCTCAGGACGGTTTGAAGAAGAAGAAGAATTTCTGCCAAAGACGCCTGTTTTTTATGTTTCAAGGGACGGAGTTTTATTTGACGTCTCAACCCTAGATCCTTCGATCCTGAGAGCGGCGGCAAATAATTCCTTTGAGGGAATAGGGCTGATTAATTTCCACAACCCTGTTCTCAAGAACTCCACAACGACGTCTGGCAGCTTCGTTACCAAGCTTGAAGTCCATGAGAGTCAGGTTGTTGGAGAGCGTAATTTCGAAGAACTTTCCGATCGAGGTCTGAGCAATTATTTTCTGCACGGCGACGCAGCGCCCCCTTTTACGACTTACGAGACTTATACCGTTGAAACGCTAGACGGCGCTTCCGAAGAAGTTATATCGTCGGAGAAGCTGTTCGAATGCGAATCCTCCGCAGCTGTCACGAGAATTTCCTGTATCCTATCAGAAGACAAACTGCTTTTCAAAAGAACGTTCTATGACGACCCTATTCGTCTTACAAAAAGAGAATCTTATTTTTGGTTTGTCAAATCGAACGATCAATGGGCAAAAATTCCCCTTGATTTTGGAATTAATGGGGACGTCTATATCGAGGGCTTTGAAATAGTGAGAGAAAAACGATCGATTCTCTTCCTTATCAAATCGAGAACTGAAAAAAAAGCCTATGTAACCTGTTATAATTATCAAACCTTTGCTATTGAAAAAACGATCGAGCTTTCAGAAGACTATTACTCTAGCGACGTCCAACTGAGGGTTCTGAGCGGCGCCCGTTACTTCTCCGTATTTCAATACGATTGGGAAAGAGACGCAAGGGATATCAAGTGCGTTGTTTTTTCTACAACGGATTTAACAAAAGTTAAAGAGATAACGATTCCAAACGTCAAAGGGCGTATATTTCCAGGGGGACCGACCGTCGTCATTTCGCCCGATTTGCGTTACGCTGCGTATGGGATTCGTGATTTCCGCCTATACGACGTCGAGCTGCGACGAGAATACAGCCTTCGATTATTTTTTCCCACTTTTATTGAGCGCCTCGCGGCTGAAACCTACCAGAAACTTTACGACCCAAATTTCGAGCGCAAATATCCCTGCGTCCTTGTAGACTGCGCTGGAACATACTCGTTCGGCTTTTCCAAAGATTCTCGTTTTCTGTTCGCCGCAGACCTCTTAGGCAACGTTTACCAATGGGACGTTCAAAACAAGAAAAAAGCGAGGAAGATTATCAACTCAAAGTATTAGAGAATTTTATCATAGAAAAGGAGCGATCAATAACCTAACCCGCGCAGACGCCAGAACCAACAGCCCAACTTTGATAGAGGATCCGACCAATGGAACACAACGACAATTCACCACGCCCTGACGAGAAAGACGCCGCCATACCAGCAGCTCTTCCAAGTCAAAAGGGCCAACCGTCCTTAAAACCTAAAAGAAAGAAGTATAAGCTTCTTTGCGTTGGCGTCCTCTTTCTGCTCGCCGCCGCCCTTCCGATTCCATTACTCATGAAATCTGGCGTCTTGGCGCCACTTATAGACCTTGGCAACTTAGAATTTCCAAGAACGCCTCATTTTTATGTTTCAAGGGACGGGATGTTATTTGATTTTTCAACCTTGGACCCTTTAATCACCAAGACGGCGATAACCAACTCGGCCGACTTCCTATGGGACGTTACCTATTCCAAAGACCGCATTCTCGACGCCTCCATAACGACGTCCGGCAGCTTCGTTACCAGGCTTAAAGAAAGCGAAAGACGGGGAGTTGAAGACTACCGATACGAAAAACTTGCCGACAGAGAACTTTCGCTTTGTTTCCGGTTCGGAGCGCCGCAATACCATCCTCGAAAGAGCGACCTGCCATTCTGGATGATAACCTTTTCAACTTTTTCCATTGAAACGCAAGACGTCTTTTCGAAAGAAGTTGTGTCGTCCGAAAAGCTGTTTGATTATCAGTTGCCTGACGAGCGCGCTAGGGCGCGCTTTATCCTATCCGAAGACAAGCTGCTTTTCGAAAAGGCGCTTTATTCGGTAAGATTTTACGAAAAAGACGACGACAAATTAAATTATTTCTACCCCAGAGATTCTTTCTGGTTCGTCAAATCAAACGATCAATGGACTAAAATTCCTCTCGATTTTGGAATTGAAGGAAAAGTGAAAGTCATGGGTCTTGAGGTTGTAAAAGAAAAGAAGTCGATCCTCTTCCTTCTCAGTTCGAAAATAGGAGAGACAGAATACAAACTCTACGTGTCAAGTTACAATTACGAAACCTTTTCCGTTGAAAAAACGATCGAGCTGCCTGATAATTTTTGTTACGACAGCGCCGGAATAAGGGTTCTGAGCTCCGGAATAAGGGTTCTGAGCGGCGCTCAACACTTCTCGGTTCATCGAACTGTTATCGATGAAAAAACGGGGACGCGCGCGCTCAACTGCATTGTTTTTTCCACACGGGATTTAACAAAAGTTAAAGAGCTAACGGTTCCAAACGCCAAACGGGGCGGGTGGTCAGAGCGTGTCGTCGCCGTGTCGCCCGACTTGCGTTACGTCGCGTACGGCAGCTGGGATTTCTACCTATACGACGTCGAACTTCAACAAGAATTTCACTTGCGTTCGTCTCTTCCCACCGCCCTTAAACAACCGTTTTCAGACGTCTGTCGGAAGCTTTACGACCCCGAGCGCCAGTGTCTGTCGCTCCAAATCGCCGCGGAATTAGCCGCGATATACTCGTTCGGCTTCTCCGAAGACTCTCGTTTTCTGTCCGCCGCAGACTTACTAGGCAACGCTTACCAATGGGACGTTCAAAATAAAAAAAGAGCGCGGACGATTACCAATTCAGGGTATTAGAGAAACGTTACGATACGTTGCGGCAAAAAGGAGCCGTCCATAACTTTTCGTTCAAACAGACGCCAAGACCAACAACCCAATATCATGTAAAGGATCCGACCAATGGAACGCAGCGACAATTCATCGCGCCTTGACGACGTCAATGCGGCCGCGACTGCAGCTCTTTCGAGTCAAAAGGACCAACCGTCCTTAAAACCTAAAAGGAAGAAGCATAAGCTCCTTTGCGTCGGCGTCCTCTTTCTGCTCGCCGCCGCCCTTCCGATCCCATTGCTCCTGCAGGTTGATTTCTTGCAGTCATATGAAGAATATGAAGAGCGAGAATATCAAATCCCGACCCATTTTTTTGTTTCCAGGGACGGGGTTTTATTTGATCTTTCAACCCTGGACCCTGCGGTCTGCAGGATGGCGATAACCAATTCAAGCGACTACGTGAGGGGGCTTACCTATCCCCGGGACCGCGCGCTCAGCGCCTCCGCAACGACGGCTGTCAGACTTAAACCAACCGACAGATGGAGAATCGAAGACTATCAATACGAAGAACTTGCCGACGAAGAGCTCCCGTATTATTTTCGGTTCGGCAAGACGCGATATGCCGAATGCAACGGGTTGCCTGGCTGGATGAGATCCTATCCAGCCTATTCAATTGAAACGAGCAGTCTCCTTACGGACGAAGTTGTGTCGTCCGAGAAACTTTTCGATCATCCAAACCCTGACGACGGCGTCTATGCGCGCTGTCTCCTGATCGACGACAAGATTCTTTTCGAAAGAGGGCCCTACAACAGAAGATACGAAGAAAGTTATGACGAACAAAGAGAAGATTATTTTTGGTATGTCAAATCGAACGATCAATGGACCAAAATTCCTCTTGACTTCGGAATTAAAGAGAACGTCGTCGTTATAGGACACGAGGTAGTAAGAGAAAAGAAGTCGATCCTCTTCCTGCTCTTTTCGAGAATAGGAGAGACAGATCACAAAGCCTATGTGTCAAGTTACAATTACGAAACCTTTTCCGTTGAAAAAACGATCGAGCTGCCTTTTAGTTTTTCTTCTGACGGTCCTGAAAGAAGCGACGTCCTGAGCGCGCAGCTAAGGGTCCTGAGCGGCGCGCGGCATTTCTACGCGTCTCAAACCGTTTGGAAGGAAGAAACAAAGTCGAAGACGCTCAACTGCATTGTGTTTTCCATGCAGGATCTGACAAAAGTTAAAGAGCTGGCGGTTCCAAACTTCAAAGGGGACGACGTCGTTATCTCGCCCGATTTGCGTTACGTTGCATATGGCTGCTGGAATTTCTACCTGTACGACCTTGAGCTGCAGCAAGAGTACTGCCTGCGATCGCATCTTCCCACTCTTTTAAAACGGTCCTTTGCAGACGCCTATCGCAAACTAACCGATTCCGAACACAGGCGCGAACACTCCCTAGTCCCTATAGACTACGCCGCAATATACTCGTTCAATTTTTCCGAAGACTCTCGCTTTCTGCTTGCCGCAGACCTGTTGGGCAACGCTTACCAATGGGACGTTCAAAACAAAAAACGAGCGCGAAAAATTATCAATTCAAGGTATTAGGGAAACGTCATGACAGAAAGGAGCAGTCTCAATACCTTATCGTTTAGAAAGACGCAAGAACCAACAGTCCAACCTTTATAGAGGATCCGACCAATGGAACGCAACGACAATTCAGCATATCATAGCGACAATGACGCCGCCGCGACCACAACCGCCTCAATTCAAGAGAACCAGCCGACGCCAAAACCTAAAAGAAAGAAGCGCAAGCTTCTTTGCGTCGGCGTCCTCTTTCTGCTCGGCGCCGCTCTTCCGCTTCCACTTTTCATCACCCCATACGCCACGCACGACAAATCCCAGGCTCAATATTATCATGTTTCCAGGGACGGGGTCTTATTTGATCATTCAACTCTGGACCCCTTGACCGCGAGGTCGGTAGTAACCAACAGTTGGGACGACTTCTGGTACTCTACGAATTCCCACGATCCCGTTCTCGACTCCTCCATAACGCCGTCAGGCAGCTTCGTTACCAGAATTAAATTTGACATAAACGAAAGACAGGCAATTAAAGAATACCAATACGAAAAACTTTCCAACCAAGAACTTTCAAATTATTTTCTGTTAGGGACGCCGAGCTCGTTCGAAGAGGCGCCCTCCATGACGCGCTGCTCAACTTATTCAGTTGAAACGAGGGACCTTGTTTCGGAAGAAGTTACAGCGTCTGAGAAACTACTCGACGTCGATGCGTCTGATGACGCCGCCATGCCTGTTTGCGTCCTGTCAGAGGATAAACTGCTTTTCCGCAGGAGGAACGCCAGCGGACACGGAACGGAGTATTACTGGGAATATTTCTGGTTTGTCAAATCGGACGACCAATGGACCAAAATTCCTCTCGATTTTGGAATTGAACGAGACTGTTACGCTGCAACCATAGAAGTCGTGAGAGAAAAGAGTTCAATCCTCTTTCTTCTCAGTTCGAGAACAAGAGAAACAGAATACGAATACTACGCAGCAAGTTACAATTACGAAACCTTTTCCGTCGAAAAAACAATCAAGCTGCCTTTCGTCTGCAGTCGCGAAGCCTCTGTTGGAAAGGCTCTGACTCCTGTAATAAGGGTTCTGAGCGGCGCTCAACACTTCTGCGCATACCAAGCTGTTCGTGAAGAAAAAACAGACGCATACACGCTCAACTCTATTGTTTTTTCCACACAGGATCTAACAAAAGTTAAGGAAACAACAATCTCGGGCGTCAAAATGGACGGAACAACTTACTTCCATCTCGTTATGTCGCCCGACTTGCGTTACGTTGCGTGCGGAGCCTATCATTTCTACCTATATGACCTTGAACTGCAACAAGAAATCTACTTGCGATCATTTCTTCCCGCTAGTCTTAAGCGATTCTTTTCAGACTCTTACCACATACTTCGCGACTTTGGTCACAGGCGTTCTTCCCCCAGGCTCGCCACAGACTATGCCGCCATATACTCGGCAGGCTTTTCCAAAGATTCTCGCTTTCTGATCGCCTCAGACGGCTTAGGCAACGTTTATCGATGGGACCTTCAAAACAAAAAACGAGCGAAGAAGATTATCAATTCGAAATATTAGAGAATTCATAACAGAAAAGCAGCCTCCAACAACCTAACGCATATGGAAGCAACAGCCCGAGTTTTATAGAGGATCCGAACAATGAAAAACAACGACAATTCATCGCGCCTTAACGACGTCGACGCCGTTATGCCCGCAACTCCTGTAAGTCAAGAGAACGAACCGACGCCGAAATTTACAAGCAAGAAGCGCAAGCTTCTTTGCGTCGGCGTCCTCTTTCTGCTCGTCGCCGCTCTTCCAATTCCATTGTTCCTTACCTCGTTTGACTCGTATGAGTATCTCCCTTTAAGACCCTTTTATGTTTCAAGGGACGGGGTTTTATATGATCTTTCAGCCTTAGACCCCTGGGTCGGCAGAGGGGCGGTAACCAATTCGCTGGACTTCATGTCGTATACCAAGGATCCTGTTCTCTATAACTCCATAACGCCGTCAGGTTCTTTCGTTACCAGCCTTAAACAAAGGGAAAGCGAAAGACAGGCGGTCAAAGAATATCAATACGAAAAACTATCCGGCGAGGAACTTTCGAATTATTTCCTGTTCGGCGCGCCGAAACTTGAACGATTGTTCTCTATGACGGATTACATAACTTATGCAGTTGAAACGAGCGACCCCGTTTCTGAAGAAGTTTTATCGTCGGAGAAACTGCTCGAATTTGATTTCGCTGACGATTATGCGTCTCCTTGCTGTATCCTGTCAGAAGACAAATTATTTTTCTGCTCCACAGTCAACGACAAAACAGAATTTTTTTGGTGCGTCAAATCGAACGATCAATGGACCAAAGTCCCTCTCGATTTTGGAGTCGAAGAAAAAGTCTACGTCCTACGGCACGAGATAGTAAGAGAAAAGAAGTCGATCCTCTTCCTGCTCGTTTCGGCGTCAGGAGAACCAGAATGCAAACACTATGTGTCAAGCTGCAATTACGAATCCTTTACCGTTGAAAAAACGATCGAACTGCCTTCGAACTTTTGTTACGGCAGCGACAAGATAAACGTCGTGTGCTCCGGCATAAGGGTTCTAAGCGGCGCCCAACACTTCTGCGTCTATCAAGCCGTTCGCCAGGAAAAACCGGAGACGCTCACGCTCAACGGTATTATTTTTGCCACAAAAGATTTAACAAAAGTTAAAGAGATAACGGTTCCAGACGTCAGCAGCGACACGTTTCCTTACCTTTTGTTTAATCCGTTCGTTTTCGTTATATCGCCCGATTTGCGTTACGTTGCGTATGGACTTCATGATTTCTGCCTGTACGACCTCGAGCTGCAGCAAAAATACCACTTGCGATCGCATCTTCCCACCCTTTATAGGCAAGCCTTTTCAGACGCCTGTCACAAACTAGCGGATTCCGATTATATGCATTTTCACCCCTATTACCTTTCGATCTACGCTAGCATATGGTCGGCTGGTTTTTCCAAAGACTCGCGCTTTCTGCTCGCGTCAGACCTCTTAGGCAACGTTTATCGATGGGACGTTCAAAACAAAAAACGAGCGCAGAAGATTACCAATTCGAAATATTAGAGAAACTTGCGGCGGAAAAGCAGCCTCCAACAACCTAACGCGTATGGAAGCCAACAGCCCGAGTTTTATAGAGGATCCGAACAATGGAACGCAACGACAATTCATCGCGCCTTAACGACGTTGGAGCCGTTGTGCCCGCGACTCCTGTAGGTCAAGAGAACGAACCGACGCCGAAATTCACAAGCAAGAAGCGCAAGCTTCTTTGCGTCGGCGTCCTCTTTCTGCTCGTCGCCAGCGTTCCAATCTACTGCTTCTTGGGGTCGTTTGAAGATGAAGAATTGCCAAGAACGCCCTACTTTTATATCTCAAGGGACGGCGTTTTATTTGATCTTTCAACCTTCGACCCCGCGATCGTCAGAATGGCGGTAACCAACTCAGCGGACGCCAGACAGGGCGGTTTCTCGTCTTTCAATATGCCCGTTCTCAAGAACGCCGTAACCGCGTCGGGCGTCTTCGTTACCATGCTAGAAAAACGCGAAAGGCAGGCAGTTGGAGAAGCGCAGCGCGAAAAACTTTCCGACGAAGCGCTTTCCGATGATATGCTGCGCGGCGACTCGTCGCCCCCTATGACGACTTACACGACTTTTTCAATTGAGACGCGAGACGGCGCTTCAGAAGAAGTTGTGTTGTCCGAGAAGCTCTTCGAATGCGAAACCGTGAGCGCTCAGGGCTCTAAATCCTTTGTGGAAACGCTCTGCATCCTATCCGAAGACAAACTCCTTTTCAGGAAGGGCTCCTTCGAGGGAAACTGCGTCGAGCGAAAAGAAGATTATTTTTGGTATGTCAAATCGAACGAGCAATGG
>JGI24710J26742_10004958_pt1 | contig 10725 bp, 3 predicted proteins | sample BioPla2DNA2_FD_26742 | JGI IMG/M metagenome (IMG submission 26742) | reverse complement strand
AACCTCTGTAATCCATTATTGGTAGTGGTTACAGAGGTTTTTTCTCAGTTTTTACTGTTAAACTTAAGATTAATACCATTTTATGTGTTTGTACAATGTAAGGCAAGGGTATAATGTACGTTCTGTTTTATAATCATCAGTTTTTTAGTGTATTTGTCCAATCAAACCAAATATACAAAAAGCCCTAATTTTGCGTTTGTCAGCTCTTGCCAAAGAATTATTGTTAAATTAAATAATTCACATTGCTGAGGAAGACCTATCCTCTTTAATTCATTTGTTTAGTATTTCTTTTATTTCGGCAAGATGAGTTGCAGTAAAAAATACTGATTTGTTCCCAATTTGAATCTTAATTGGTTCTTCATCTGTTAATTCTGCGTTACGGATGCGTTCCAAAAAAGCTGTACTATATGATTTATTATTTCGCAGCGCTTCATATATTTTACTGCATTCAAGGCAAAGGGAAAGCTTCATCTCTACCCAGAAATATTTTGGCAAATGCTCAATATTGTTTATTTCAATGAAATCGATGATTTTTGGTGTCCGGCACATCTGACAGAAACATACCTCATGATTGTTATCACATCTATACATTTCTATTGCATATTTTCTATGTTCAGCTTTATCCAACTTGAAACTCTGGCCACTCTGCATTACTCCATAGGAAACGGGTATACTTACCTTTCTTTTCACTATTCTTACCGGCTGTTCCCATCTTTTCCTGATTCGTTTCTTAATTAAATCAAGATTCATTATTGGTCTGACCGGAAATGTATAGTCTATATCACCATCGATGTCGATACCTGATAACCATACACCCTCAAGAGTATATTTCTTAATTAGCTCCTCTGATACCTTTCCATTTTTAATATACTTTTCAAGAATTTCCGCCCCATAACTAATATTATCATCTTGAAAATCTTCAATATCATCTTCCGTAAGGGCATCTACGTCCACATCTATATCTTCATACCTGAGATCATTGATGCTTGGACATTCCATAAACCTGGCAAGGGCTTCATATTTCTTATCAACCACCATTTTCTTCAGGATTTCGCCATAAAAATAGCCGGCAGGCTTATCACTGATAAAAATATTTCCTTTATAGTACTCTCCCGATTCAAATTTAACAGGTACTCTTGTTTTTCTTGAAATAAGCATATCCTTACAGGCTGACATTTGTGCTCTGTTGTTCTGAAACTCATTTAGAATTCTCTCTGCAAGTTCTTTTTCGGGTATTGATGTATCATCCAGCCAGCTTTCAATCTTTTTACGATAAATGCCCTCTCTCTCAAATTGATTCATAATGTTAATTCTGGTCTGATAAATCGCGTCAAAATCTTCAGGACTCATTATACCATCCCTGATGATATAATACTCGTCGGTTGAGCATTCTTCATTACCATAATAAATACTTTCTAGAAATGGGATGTACTCTGTCACTCCCTGTTTTTTACCCTTAACTGGTATTATTTTCATTTGTTTTATTGCATCAAGAATTAAAGGGTTACTTTCTTCCTTCAAATATGTATACAATTGCTTTCTGAACCTGGCATTGTCGATATATTGACTTGCATACTTTCCTAACAAGTCGATAACTTTTTCCTTAGGTGCCGGTTTACACCCCAGCCACTTAATTGCTTCGGCATATTCACTTTTGCCAAAGAAGTCAATTATCGATCTTTTATTTATAATAATATTTCCCATTAAGCTGAACAATCTCCCCACCACTGCTGGATAATAGTTGTATTCTCCTGAGAATGGCGCTACAAAATGTTCTTTTTCAAGGGTAGGCAGAATTTTTTTGTTCCGAAGCAATGGTAACATGTTAAAATTATTAAGGTAATCTGAAGAGAATGTATCGTTCGGGTGTTTTATATAAGCAAATACGTCGATTCTTTTTTCATATTTTATTTTCTCTATCATATCCACTAATGCCTCATATACATTTGCCTTAATTATATTGCTCCATCTGTTTTCCAGAATGTCATCTCTGGCTGTCGTAAGTTGAAACGGAGCATCAATAATCATTGGGATATTTATTGAAACTGAAGTCGGCAGACCGCAATAAAGGGTATGCTTGAAAAGTTTCTCGTCCTTTGGAATATAGCAATGTATTGATTGTTCACTGCTTATGGTTCTTTGTCCGTTTTCTCTTTCACGAATCGCCGATTCATCTTTGATAGAAAAGTTATAACAATATTTTTCAAGTTCGAAAATTGAATCATTAATAATTATACTTCTTGTGTTCGCGGATTCTTTAATTTCGACATTAAGTTTTCCGATGCTCAATCTTCTCAATTTGCGCAGGCATAAACAAATGGCAAGTATTTTGGGCTCATTAATGAAATTACGGCTAAAACTCTTTTTCAGCTTAAAAATCATTGTTGTTCCTGCAGCATTTATATTTTCGTCAGCATTAACAGGAATAGTTGGCATTTGATCGGTAAGCTTAAAATGGAAACCATTGCTGTGAATTTCTACACTCTCGGCAACGCTGAAAACAGATTTAAAGCCCACTCCCTTTTCACCAATAGTAGCGCTTCCATTCAACAGAAGCTTTTTGGTTGATTCGCCAATAGCAGTAATTGCGCGAACATTAGCTTTTGTAAAACCAACTTCGTTGTAGCTTATAGTTAATATATTTTCCCTTATCAAAAGAGAGAGGCTTGGTACTTCACCCGGATTGTATTCGCAATCATCCGCATTTTGAAGAAGTTCATTAAGAAAACGCGATTCATCTGTACCGGCTTGATTTATCAACTGTATATAATTCTGATATACTTGATCTCCAAAAGCAGTTTTCAGGCTTCCTCTTTGTATCTTTAACTCTTTCAGGTATTCTTCGTTACTTATTGTATCATCAATTCTATTTAGGTCCTCCGAAATTTGGCGCATCTGCAGGGAAGCAGAAAACTTGTTGTTTTTATCCATATGCTTGGCAAATTCAGAAAAAGACTTAAAGGGTGCTCTTTCAGACAAAACCAATGTTGTTTTCAATGGTAAGTAGAAGCCTTCGGAAACATTACTAAGATATGTGTAATTTTTATTTATAAGATTCAGGTACTGGACTATTTTTGAATTAGAATCAATGTCAGAAACTATTTCATTGATCGTGGACGAAAATTTTTCGTGAATGTTGATTTTCTTTACAGAGTCAGCCAATGTGCAATTGGGTCTTATACCTTTTATAACTTTTCCTGTAAAGCTGTTGCGTAGAAGTCTGTAAATTTTTCTGTGTTTATCAAAACACCTTAATTGCTCTATCGTGAATACAAATTTGTCTATTTGAGGTAATATATCCATGTTCTTAAAATCGCACACTTCTTCAAGTAAATCAAAGGCATCTTCTGTGATTTTCGGGTTCTTCAACGCACATAAAAAAACTTTTTCATAAACTTTTTCAATGACATCTATACCATATCTTGCCAGATTCGTTTTGATAGGAGAAACATATTGGAATTTATCTTCATCTAGCAATTTAAATACCTCAGTCGGCTTTTCAATATTTTCCGTATGACAAAAAGCGCATATATCCCTCGCCGCTGCATAATTACCATTACTGCAATAGAACAGCTTTTCGTCTTCAAGTATACTTCCCATAAACTCAAGCCGTTCCAAACATTTTGCCTTTTGATACGATGTATCAAAAAAGAATTCATCCAGTGGGGGGAGATAACCAATGATATACTCTTTAACAATATGTGAAAGATGGCAATAAACTTCTGTTAAAAATCGATTAAGTGCATAACAGGCGTCAGTAAACCATTTGTTTTCATTTTGCGGGTCAACATATTCTCTTGATGCGTCAAGCTTAAACGGAACATGAACCATTAATGGTACGTTGGTTCTTATTTGAGTGGGAAGAAATGAATAAAGCGAACCTTTCTTCTTAATTTCTCCAATAAATTCCGGGTGCGGGAACACAGCAAAAAGGTTCAGTTTCTTCTCGCGAAAATTAGTGTTGGCAGAATAACGGGAAACACATGCCCGGTGATCAAAGATAACCGGCTTTGAATAACGATAGCATTTTATTTCTTTATTTATTTCTTTACCAAAGTTTTTTTTAGGATCTGCAAGGCGCACAGATATGATAACCAATTTTTCATAGGAAATATCTGAATTTTGACCAACAAGAACCGGTCTTGTTCTGGAAACATTAAATTCAAGATATCTTAAAGTGTGATCAATGAAAAATTTGATCTTTGAAAGCTTATTTAGGAATAAGAGCGGATTTTTATTCGCCAGTACATCTGGCTTGCAATAACGTTCAACCATTTCATAATAAAGTTCCTGAACTTGTTTACCGGGCATATAAAGGGTTAACCTTGTCCCATCTATTGGTGTGTACTCATTATATTGTGCAACAGGTACTGTAAAATTGTTCTTCAACAGTTTAAAAGAAAAGCCGCCGCTTTGTATTAATACGCTATGGGCAACACCGAATACGGATTTGAAGCCTATACCCTTTTCTCCGATTTCTGTTTTCTTCGGAGAAATATTTTTTGATTTTTCTGCAATACCAGTAATGGCAAAGACATCACTTGGTTTGAATCCAAGCTCATTATATGTAAAAACAATGCAGCCCTCTATTGTTTTAAACTCAACATCCAACCTGCAATTTCCAATATCCGCATAATCGCAATCGTCAACGTTCTGGACTAATTCAAAAAGAAATCTCAGTTTGTCGGAGTATAAGCCATCTTCACCCACTGATAGATTGGATTCCAACCATTGGTTAAACCCATCTCCATGAAGTTTGTCATTATCAGCGATCGCACTTCGAAGTTTTTGAAGTAAATTTATAAACTGAATGTGATCCTGTTGTGAAACGAGTTCTTCGGGCTGAACAGAACCTATGGCTCTCTTTATTTTCTCAAGATCATCAATATTCAGCTTTCTATAATCTAAACCCGCATATTTATCGCAAATATCTGTAAAATTACGCCGCATCATTTAACCTCCTTGACAAAAAGCACACCATTAACAAGTAGCTTTATGTGAATATCCGCTTTTTCGGCTTCTCTTTTAAGCATATTGATTTGTGAATGATATTTGGCTTCCGCATTTTCCAATTCTGCCTTTCGCATACGCTTGATTTTTTCATCATATGCATCACAAATCTGCTGTTGTAGCAGTCTTTTTCGAACATTGAACCTATTTGTCAGACTTTCGCTTTTATACCGAAGTAATGCTTGTTCTCTCTCTTTGTACCTTACCTTCTCGCGGCTCCACAACTTTAAATGTCTACCTTCAAGAAGCTCCCATGCGGATTTATATCTATTCACATCTAATTCTACTTCCTTTGCAGATTGCAGCAAATTCAGAAGCTCTATCTGGGNATCCTGGTCTTCACAGACCGCTGTAAGTTTAAGCCGTGGCCGATTACCAACATATTCCCATGAATATATTGAAAATGGGTATATTCCCGGTTTCAATTCCGTTCCGGTAAAAAGGGCTCCAATATATAAAACATCGGATATGCTGAAGTATTCTGCTGCCTGCTTCACCAATGGATGAGTATTTGTGACAAAAAATGCATTCCGGTTTTGTTCTGCGCAGATATTATCAAATGTAATCGTACAATTAGGCTTGTTACCTTTCAGATAAAGTTCCCAGCTTCTTCCGACCATAGAACGATTTTTAGGAAGCTTTCTAAAATCATCAAGCAAGATCCGGCGTGCTTCAGCCGATAAACGAAGGGTTTTTAGTTCACCTTCACCAAGTATGTAATTACCATTACCTAACCGTGAATTTAAATAATCTTCTATCAGAATCTGAATGCGGTCAGGAGAAACCCATGGATTTTCGGCGGCTTGAACTTCCTTTGAGGCAGTATAATCGTAAAGGTTAAAGCCGAACAGCTGCTTTTCTTCTTCTTCCAGCCGCTGCAATTCTTGTATTTTGCGAGCTTCATTATCTGCCATTTGCTCAAACTTTATTTTTCTCTCTTCTTCTGTTAAAGTTGTGTCGAAAATGATATTCTGAATTTCTCGACTTATCTTGCCTAATATTTCCGAGCATTCACCGATACTTTGCTCAAAGATACCTATCCTGACAAGGCAGCGATGGTATATATCGGCATCAATCGTACCGGTGGTAATTAAGTTATAAATATTAACTACATCGCTCTTTTGACCGCGGCGATCAATTCTTCCAATCCGCTGCTCAATCCGCATTGGGTTCCATGGAAGATCATAGTTTATCATTGTATTGCAAACCTGATAGTCTAGTCCCTCTGAACCAACTTCTGTAAACAGTAATATATCAATTGCATCAGGATCTTTTTTATCCAATAGGAATCTGTTTCGAAACTCATATCTGTCCTCATCTTTTACGCTTCCATCTATCTGAGCAAGCCGTAAACCGGTGAAACTAAGCTTCTCACTCAAATAAGCCAGTGTATGCTTGAAAGTGCTAAAAATGATGATTTTATTGTTTTCTTGTTCCTGCTTCTCATTGATAATCTTTAATAATGAATCAAATTTTGGGTCGTCGTCCGGTAGGTTATCGGCAAGTTCAAGCAAGCGTTTCGCTGCTTTCCCAAAGGTTTCAGAATATGCTTCACTATCCAGTGACAATACTTCGGCATCAACTTCGGGGTCATCCCAGATCTGTGAAAGCCTCCACTGCGTTATCGCTCTTATAAATGGTGCAAGACCAAAAATACAACTTGCTGCCTGTCGGCGAATAGTACTCATCATAAAACGAATATTCTTACTGTTATGTAAAAAAGACAGTGTTGCAGCTTCAAATTGCAGAAGTTCATCATGAAGTTCTTTTTGCTCCGCTGTAAATTCATTTTCTATAGTATACGAACGCCGGATACAGAAATCCTGGATATCTTGTCTGCGTGTTCTGTTTATGATGCTGGAAAAACTGTGAAGACTCTCAACATTTGAAATGATCTGAACACGTTCTTCCCTGGATAACTCCTTTTGAGTGAGTTGTGCAATTACCGACTGATATATGGGATTAGGAGCAATTATATGTCGTCCCCATTGAGTCTGTTCAACTTTTTTAAGAAGTTGAGTTGCTGTGTCAGCCCAATTTTCCGCCTGTGTACGGATGACTTGCACAGCCTGGTTAATATATGGATTAGGCTTCCCCATCATTATAAAGGTTTCCTGATCGAGTATCACATCAGGTCTAAGAACATTTAGCAGTGTATACAGATCCTGATCGCTTGTCTGTAAAGGCGTAGCCGTTAAAAATATTACCGAATCCGCATGCTCGCATAAGTGTTTGACTACAGCATACGCTTGAGTATTATCATGCCGTATATGGTGCGCTTCGTCCACAATAATCATATCAAAATGCGGAGCCGGATCAAGATCAAGCAAGCCAGGATTGATACTGTTCCGCATTCCGTTTCCTGCGTCAGATCCATACAGTAGATCATTGCTCAGTAATGAATATGGAATGATTGCTTTATTGTATCTCTCAGGCCAGATCCCATCTCGATAGGTATCTGAAATAATTCGACGCAGCGTAGGACCATCAACTGGAATGAATTCTTCATCAAAGCGCTTCATCTCAAGTTCCCATTTGCGTTCAGCAACCAGTGGTTTTGGGCATATAACCAGTACTCTTTCAATGTCTGATCTAGCCTGAAGCTCTTTCAGAATTAAGCCTGCCTCGATTGTTTTGCCGACACCCACACTGTCTGCAATCAACAGACGAGGTACATCGGATTTAATAATTTTTAAAGCCGGACGGAATTGATAGGGTACAAAGTCGATTCTTGCCGCATTCAGCGAGTATAAACTGTCCATAATTGGGTTCTTAAGCTGGTATGCCGATAAACTGCTTTGCAGAGTACGAATATCAACGATGTTATAGAATAAAACAGGATTGTCCGGTAAAACCTGATCAGCATAGAATGTTTTTATTTCGCCGTTGACAAAAACTTCATACTTTACGGTTCCGTCAATTTTGCCGATGGAAAAAACCATTCCTTTTACAGTTGGATCTGATTTAAGAAACACGATGCTTTTCTCTGTAATGGTCGGTGTCGTGATTTTTTCTTCAGTCTTATAGCTTTGTGCGCTTACCATACTCTCTTGCGGGATAAGGCAGGCACAGGATAATTCTTTTTGAAATGAGCGTATATCTTCACGTATTTCAGCTCCGGCACCATAAATTTCAGCGAATTGTAAAATAACCCCAAGTTCCTGTTCTATAATTTCCTTGTCCGGTATATTTCCTGCACAATGTGCCCATTTGTTGCGTACGGATCGCATTTCCCTGAGACACTCACGCTCGTCTTGAGTTAAATAGAACACACTTCGCAACTCAAACCAGCTTTTATCCGTTACACGAATAAGAGCAGCCAAGTCCAGTGCCTGTAGTGATTTTATATTCTGTTCGGCGATACGTTCCCGCTGATAGTGACTTAAATTGTCCAAGACACACTCTGTCCACCAGGAGTCACTAACTCTTGGCAGTTTTAGGCTTAGCCATTCAGAAAGTACAATTGTTGACTTATGTAAATACTGATTCATCTTACTAATTATGTATTCTTGATTCATAAAACACCTACCACCATCTATTGCAAAAACTTCATATGGCTGATAATGAGAAAACCCATATTTACTTCAATGTACTTTAGCTGCCGTGTCTGGTATGTTATAACAACATATTAGCACAATTTATGTATTTTTATATAACATAAAGTTCTTTAAGTGGTTCTTTCCTAAAATAACTACCCTTCTATTAGCATAACATACACTCTGGATATACCATGTCTATTAGTCTAACTTATTTGCTTTAATCCTGTTCTTTTGCCTCGATTGGAATTAGTTCAGTTTTGATAATTCTTATTATTTTGTCCCCGTATTTCTCTGCTAAAGTCTGCCTTTGATAATTTTTATTATTTCATCTCCATATTTCTCTACTTTCTTAGGTCCAAAACCATCACAAGACATGAGCTCCGCTTTTGTCTTTGGCAGTTTTGCGATGATATCTTCCAGTTGATTGTTGTTATATATGTAATAGGCGGCTATACCTTCTTCCCTTGCACGAAACTTGCGGAAATCAATCAATTCCTCTCGAATTTTTTCTATACATTTCGGATTTCCCGGATGTAAAGTATTAACCGCTTCCTGTTTCTCCAATTCCTTAATAACTTCGCTTTTTCCTAATATTTTCTTATACTGTATTGGCTTTTTGTCTTCTTCAAAAATATTTTGCCCTTTCAAGCATAGCTGTTTATATTTTTTTACAAACAAATCTTCTGTTTGAATATGTTTGCTTAACAGTAAGTCTGCGATATTTTTCATTGTTACAACAGCCAAATCGACTTTTGAGGGTTTGTTCATCATTTTTTTCAAAAACGGTACTAACTGGTCATATTTTACTATTTGCTGCTTTATCTCTTTCGGAGCATATTTATAATTGATGATATTTCTTGGATTTGCCATTACAACTAATGAAATAACCGGTGTATATTTTATCGCCTTCTCTTTTATTAGCATATCCTGTATAATTCTTACATGCCTTTGGTTTTGTGTAATTGGAGAATACATGCCTTCTTTTTTATATACCTTACCCGCTGAATTTTTAAATATACGGACAAATTCACCCTGATTGTTAATTGTGATATCACCATTTAATTTTTTCGTTTCGAATATGCATATAAATTTATTTGTAATGACGACAAAATCAAGCTGTGCATTGTGGTCACCATGCTTTATTCTGATATCATGTAATATGTACATAGGTATAAATGAATTTTTTAATTCGAAATAAACATTTCTTTCACCCTGAGCTCCTTGTTTGATAAANAGTATATCCATTTCAATGGCATATTTAATTTCAGGGTTTGTTTCCTGTTTTTTTAGATTCTCTAATTCAGATATTGTTTTGTCTATTCCGGAGTATTCTTTTAAGAAAACAGGCTCCTTCAGCGATTTTCCTATGCTTAATATCGAATCCTTTACATGCTTAAGCACCCTTCCGTACTCCCTTCTAATCAAATCTTTTATTTTTTAAACCGGATAATTTCTTATAGGCATCCCGTTTCTACCCTGCTATTATCTCTTATCACGGGAAGGTTTTTTAACTACAGGTGGTGTGTATTTTTACATATCTTATTATCCGAAATTCTGAAGCTATATTACAGCCATACAACACCTGTATTAAGAGCATGACTATTTGGCTCATTTTGCGCTCACCGTTCCATATTTATTTGGATAGTAATACCTTGAAATGCCATTTTTATAATAATTATACCACTATTTGCAACATTTTAACAAATAAATCGACAAAATGGAAATGAAATTGACACTTGAAGTTATGTATATGAATAGGTTGGGATGTTATTTTCTTTAATTTTGTCCCGGTTTTCCATGATTTCTCCTCCTGCATAAAGAGTAGCAGGATTTATTATTAATTACTTGACTTGTATTGCTATTATTATACCGCGCGCCAAAGGACCATTTTATCTATTTCAGGCATAAATCCGGCGGAAGCCAGTACCGACTTAAGTTTTTCCTTTTGCTCCGGATTTTCCGGCCAATATTTTACCGCAACCCTTTTCCGATCAGGCCAGATTCTTTTTGCCTGAAATGCTTTTTTAAATTCATGGATAGCTTCTGAAAGAGATTCAAAACCCAGGTCAAAGGTAATCTTTTCGCCATGCCGTTCCAGCAGCATAACAGGTCTGCCTTGATAAAATACAACCGCCGTTCCCATAACACAGGTAAACGGGAGTTCCTGCTCGCTGTG
>JGI24710J26742_10004956_pt1 | contig 10726 bp, 12 predicted proteins | sample BioPla2DNA2_FD_26742 | JGI IMG/M metagenome (IMG submission 26742) | reverse complement strand
CCCTCCGGCTCAAGGGGGACTATCTGGCGATCGCCACCCTCGGTTTCGGGGAGATCGTCCGCAACGTCCTGAACAACTGGGACAGCCTGACCCGGGGACCGATGGGAATCCAGAAGATTCCGATGCCGACGATCTTCGGGTTCGTGATCAATCCCTATACCAAATATTCGTTTCTGGTGATGGTCGTCATCTTCGTTGCAATCGCCTACGTGCTGTTCCAGCGGCTTGCCCGTTCACGAATGGGGCGGGCGCTCGCCGCGATCCGCGAGGATGAGATCGCAGCGGAAGCGATGGGGATCAACATCACCAAGTACAAGGTCTATGCGTTCATTCTGGGGGCTTCCGTCGCGGGCATCGCCGGGTCGCTTCAGCGGTCTTCACCTTGAGCGTCACCCCGGGCACCTATACGTTCATGGTCTCGGTGATGGTCCTCTGCATGGTCGTCCTGGGGGGAATGGGAAACTTCAAGGCTTCGATTCTCGGAGCGTTCATCATCCAGCTGATCAGCTACTTCCCGCAACTGACCGGCCTTACCAGCGTGATCCCGCCGCAGTTCAAACAGATTCTCTTCGGTCTGATTCTGGTGGTGATGATGATCTGGCGGCCTCAGGGTCTGCTCGGCCGGGAAGAGATCCGCTACGGCAACGAGGAAGGAGAGAAGGCATGACCATTCTGGAAACGGAACGACTGACTCGAGCCTACGGCGGAGTGATCGCGGTCAACAACGTTGATTTCCAAGTGGAAGGCGGCCTGATCACCGGACTCATCGGCCCCAACGGAGCGGGAAAAACGACGCTGTTCAACAATATGACCGGCTTGGACACTCCTTCGAGCGGGAAGGTCCGCTTCATGGGTAAGGATATCACCGGTTATCCCGCTCATAAGATCTGCCGCCTCGGCATCGCCCGGACGTTCCAGAACATCCGTCTCTTCAAAGATCTCACCGTTGCGGAGAACGTGATGATCGGCCGCCACTTCAAAACCGGCAAAGATGAAACAAAAGGGCGTTTTCTCAACGCTCTGAAAAGCTACATTCATCTGAAAGAGGAAGAGAACGCGATCTACGACAAAGCGCTTCAGTGGCTTGATTTCTTTGATATGCACTCCTATCGGAGCGAGCTGGCCAGAAACCTGCCGTACGGGAAGCAGCGGGAGCTGGAAATCGCAAGGGCGCTCGCCACCGATCCTCAGCTGCTCTTTCTCGATGAGCCGGCGGCGGGAATGAACCCCCAGGAAACCGAGCATTTGATTCGAATCATCAGGAAGATCCGGGAGCTTGGAATCACCGTCGTCTTGATCGAACACGATATGAGGCTGGTGATGAATATCTGCGACTCGATTACCGTGTTGAACTATGGAGAGAAGCTTGCCGAGGGTACTCCGACGGAGATCAAGAACAATCCTTTGGTGATCGAAGCGTATCTGGGAAAGGATGAGTGATGAAAGAACTGCTTACCGTCGATACTGTTTCCGTCTCCTATGGCAATATTCGGGCCCTCAAAGAGGTGACGATGCACGTTTATGAGGGAGACATCGTCTGTCTGATCGGTGCCAACGGAGCGGGAAAATCCACCCTTCTGAAGGCGATCGTCGGACTGGAACCCCTCGTTGAAGGCACGATCACCTTCGACGGGGAAGAAATCTGCACCGCCAACCGGGGCCGTCACATGACTACCGATCTGATCGCATCACGGGGAATAGCCCTCGTTCCGGAGGGGCGGCGGGTGTTTGCCGACATGACGGTGGAAGAGAACTTGGATATGGGGGCGTTCCTTGTCCGCGATGACGCTCTCATCGCTCAGCGCAAGGAAGCGATGTATGATTTCTTCCCGATCCTCGGAGCACGCAAGCGTCAAAAGACCCGCTCGCTTTCCGGCGGCGAGCAGCAGATGATGGCGATCGCCCGGGCGTTGATGAGCGGACCGAGGATGATTCTGCTGGATGAGCCGGGGCTCGGTCTGGCGCCTCTGGTGGTCGCCGACATCTTTGAGAAGATCGATGTGATTAACAAGCAGGATGGAGTAACGGTCTTTCTGGTGGAACAGAACGCACGGATGGCCCTTCGCGCTGCCAAGGAGGGGTATGTCATGGAAAACGGCCGAATCGTCCTCTACGACAAGGCGGCCAATCTGCTGGAAGATGAGAAGGTTCGCAAGGCGTATCTGGGAGAATAAGAGTGGTATTTGAGCACAAGCTCATGTACCATGGAAGTGGAGGAAGGAGAGCCGATATGATTATTGAACGAAGAATGTCCCGTAATCCGGTCGTTGCATCACCGGATATGTCGATCTCCGAAGCGTCAGCGTTGATGAAGCAGGAGAAGGTTCATCGACTGCCGGTCTTGGATAAGGATAAGAAGCTTGTTGGAATCATCACCGAGAAAGATATTCTCTATGCAACCCCGTCACCGATGAGCAGCCTCTCGATTCATGAGATGGCCTATCTCTTGAGCAAGCTCACCGTGAAAAAGCTGATGAGCAAGAACGTCGTGACGATCACCAAAGACACAACGGTCGAAGAGGCCGCCCGGCTGATGGTCGACCAGGATCTTTCCAGTCTTCCCGTGATGGAAGATGATAAGCTCATCGGCATCGTGACGAAAAGCGACATGTTCAAGATCCTTCTCGAGCTCTTCGGAGCCCGCCATTTCGGTGTTCGGATCTCCTTCATCGTCGAAGACAAACCCGGAACGATCGCCAAGATCAGCCAGGCGCTCAGCGAAGCGGGAATCGACATCATCACCTTCGGAACNTTCATGGGCACCGATCCGACGAACGCGATCTGCACGATTAAAGTTCAAGGTGCTCCGATGAGTGAGATCGTCGAGATCGTNAANCCGTTTGTCATCCAGCTTCTGGATGTCCGGGAAGTGTGATGGCAAAGAAGAANCANTCACGCCCCGTTGCGAAGGACTCTCAGCATGAGAGTCCTTCCGCTCGCAAAGAGCCGGTCGTCCTCGGCTATGATCCCTCCGCCGACTTCGGGGACATTCTGGAGAGCTGGGAGCGAAGCGGGACGCTGGAAGGGGTGACCAAGCGGATGAAGCGCTCAGNGAGCGTAGAATTCTCCCGCTCCTTCGGAGAGATTCTGGATGAGTGGGAGAACAANGNCAAAAAGCCCAAAAAGAAGAAAACCCCCGAGCCGATGAAAAAGTCCGCCCCCTACAAGCCGACGAAAGACTTCGGCGCCTTGCTCGATGAGTTTGAAGGTGCTCAAAAGCCCAAGATTCCGAAAACGGCGAAACAATCCAAGAAGAGGCACGAACCGAAAAAGCTTGTAGCGAGCGTGGAGGTGGAAGAAGCCCTTCAGGATCGAAAGGAGAGCAGCGCGACGTGGTCCTTTGCCGACACCTACCGCAAATGGAACGAGATCAGCGACGAAGAAGGCGCACTGAAAAAGGCGGTGAAAGAGAAAGCGAAGAAACCCCGATCGGAAGAACCCACCTTGAGCGCTCTGCGCACGATGTTGCCTGAGGTTGTGCTGGATCTGCATGGGATGACCGTCAGCGAGGCGGAGCGCGAGGCTCGGGCATTTCTCGCCACCGCGTTGGAGCACAAGATCCGAAAACTTGCCTTCATCGTCGGGAAAGGGCTGCACAATGAAGCAGGGTACTCGCTGATTCGTGAGGAGGTTGAACGGATTCTCAGGCTCAGCAGGAATGTGCGGGAGTTCTTCTCCCCGCCTGCCCGGTATGGTGGGAGCGGAGTGATCTGGGTCATCTTGAAGGGGTAAAAAAAGCGGCCGGGAGTCCAAGCCACCTTGTAATGTCATACGCTTATCGCTCGCGGTAAATAATTCGGCCTTTCGTCAAATCATACGGTGAGAGCGCTACCCGGACCGAATCTCCGGGGACAATTCGAATATAGTGTTTGCGCATCTTGCCCGAAAGGTGGGCGAGGATGACATGGTTGTTCTGCAGTTCAACGCGGAACATTGTATTGGGCAGTGCTTCACGCACGATTCCTTCAACTTCAATTGCTTCTTCTTTAGCCACAAATCCTCCTAAGTTACTTGCTCCAAAGCGTTAAAAGTGTAAACGTACAACACATTATAGTCAAGCGCCGAAGATATCCACGTATCCGAGGATCCACAGGACGAAGATGATGAGCGGGAGTACATACTGGAAGTATGGTTTCAGGATTTTCGGGAATTCCGCCCCTTCGGTGCCTTTATCCGCCTCGGCGATGAAGTTGTCCCAACCCCATCCGTATCTCCAGCTCGTATAAATCGAGAAGATGAACGCTCCGATCGGCAGGATGTTGGAGCTGATGATGAAATCTTCCAGATCCAGGATTCCGCTGCCCGGTCCCAGCGGCTGGAACGATGATAAGACGTTGAATCCGAGAATCGCCGGCAGACTGAGCCCGACCATTGCAAGGCCGTTGTAGATCGCCGCTTTTCGGCGGGAAACACCGTGAACATCGATCCAATAGCTGACAATGTTTTCAAACACTGCAATGACCGTTGAAAGTGCGGCAAAGCTCATGAAGAGGAAGAACAGCGTTCCCCAGAACAGACCGCCGCGCATCTGGTTGAAGATGTTGGGCAGGGTGATGAACAGCAAAGACGGGCCGGCTCCTGCTTCGACGTTGAACGCGAACGCCGCCGGGAAGATGATGAGGCCGGCAAGGAGCGCCACGAACGTATCAAGGCTGATGATGCGAATCGCCTCCCCGGTGAGCCGGTGTTTGTCGCTGGTGTAGGATCCGAAGATCGAGATCGATCCGATTCCGAGGCTCAGGGTGAAAAACGCCTGATTCATCGCCGCATAGATCGCATTGCCTACGCCTGCCTCCGCCATTCGGGAAAAGTTCGGGACCAAGTAAAACTTGAGTCCTTCGCCACCGCCTTTCAGAGCGATCGAGTTTCCCGCCAGAATGATCAAGAGGAGAAGAAGACCGACCATCATGTATTTGGTGATCTGTTCGACCCCCTTCTGAAGGCCGATGCCGACGGGGATCATCCCGAGGATGATTGCCAACACTCCCCAAAAAATCATATTTCCCGGTTTGCCGAGCATTTCTCCGAAAACACCGCCGACACCCGCTGCGTCCAAGCCGACAAAGGTCCCGCCAAGGGTTTTAAAAAGGTAGGAGAGCACCCAGCCCGATACCATCACATAAAAACTCATCAGAACATAGTTGCCGGCGATCGCCACATGTCCGTACCAATGCCAGCCTTTCTTTTCAGGGGTCAGGGTCTTTAAGGACAGGCCGATGTTTTGCTTGCTAGCCCGTCCGATCGCCAGCTCCATGACCATCACCGGGAGTCCCAGAATCACCAAAAAGAGGAGATAGATCAGGACGAACGCCGCCCCGCCATACCGGCCGGTGATGAACGGAAAACGCCACACGTTCCCCAGTCCGATTGCACACCCTGCGGACAGCAAAATAAAGCCTAAACGGCTTCCCAATACCTCTCGTTTCTGTGAGTTGCTCATACGCTTTACTCTCTTATGGTGAATTTGTATCGATTTGATACATACGTGCAATCTTATAAATAAAATCGTTAAAANTTCAACATCATCATACAAATAAAACCCGTTTTGTTGACATCAAATGCTTTCATCGGCAAGATACGTACAATGAATATACAGTGAGGTGGGAGTATGCGGCAAACAAGCGCTCTGGGAAAATACATTCAAGCATATGGAACTGAGAACGAGGCGATGATCGGCTTTGTCGCGAACTTGGATCTCATCGCCAAGGTGGACGACCAGATCGCCGCTCGAATCGTCAATGAACTCAGCGACCAGCGAACCCANCTGAAGCTNATAGCCAGTGAAAACTTCTCATCCCTGTCCTCTCAGGCTGCGATGGGAAATCTGTTGACGGATAAATACAGCGAAGGCTTTGCATATCACCGCTTCTACGCCGGCTGTGACAACGTCGATGCGATCGAAGAACGAGGCGCCACCTATGCCAAAGAGCTTTTTGGAGCTCAGCACGCCTATGTCCAGCCGCATGCCGGAGCGGATGCCAACTTGGTGGCGTATTGGGCGATTCTCAACACGAAGGTGACCGTCCCTTCCTTGGAAGAGATCGGAATCTCCAACCCCGCCGATTTGAGCCGGGAGGATTGGAACAGGATTCGTCATGCGGTGGGAAATCAGAAGCTGCTCGGTCTTGATTACTACTCCGGCGGTCATTTGACCCACGGATATCGGCAGAACATCAGCGCGCAGATGTTCGATGCGTACTCCTATTGCGTCGATAAAGAAACCGGCCTCTTGGATTACGATGCGATTGAACGCCAGGCGCTTGAGCTGAAGCCGCTGATCCTGCTTGCAGGCTATAGTGCGTATCCTCGGGCGATAAACTTTAAACGCCTTTCAGAGATTGCGAAAAAAGCCGGTTCGGTCTTCATGGTGGATATGGCCCACTTCGCCGGCCTNGTCGCCGGGAAGGTGTTTACCGGCGAATATGATCCGGTGGCTTGGGCGGATGTGGTGACCACCACAACGCACAAAACCCTTCGCGGTCCCCGGGGGGGATTGGTGCTCTGCACCGAAGAGTATGCCGAAAGCGTCGACAAAGGCTGTCCCCTTGTCCTCGGCGGACCGCTGCCGCACGTGATGGCGGCAAAAGCGGTAGCGTTGAAGGAAGCGTTGGATCCTTCGTTTGCGGACTATGCCCATAAGATCGTCGAAAACGCCCGAGCGTTGGCTCAGGCGTGCATCGATGAAGGGATCACGGTAGCCACCGGAGGGACGGATAACCACCTGATGCTGCTGGATGTGCGTTCCTTCGGTCTCAACGGCCGGCAAGCGGAAAGCGCCCTTCGGGAGGCGGGTATGACCCTCAACCGAAACAGTCTTCCTTTCGATCCAAACGGGCCGTGGTACACCAGCGGCCTGAGGATCGGGACGCCGGCCCTCACGACTCTCGGAATGGGCAAGCGTGAAATGAAAGAGGTCGCTTCCATCATCGCCTTGGTGTTGAAGAACACGAAACCGGTTATCCTGACCAAAGGCGAGAACGCCGGCCAACCCTCAAAGGCTCGGGCAGTGACGGAGCCGGGCGCCAGAGAAGAAGCAAAGGAGCGAGTCCTTGCATTGTTGGGCAGGTTCGTGCTCTATCCACAGTTGGATCTGCAGTTTTTGCAGNCGGCTTTTCCCCTCGACAAGCAAGGGGTAGAATGGTAGCATTGACACCGTACGCGGAGGAGCAAGATGAGCAGGATTTTAGATNCATTGCGCTATAGCAAAGATCATGAATGGGTTCGCATTGAAGGTGAAAAAGCCTATGTCGGCATCACCGACCACGCCCAGGATGAGCTCGGGGAGATCGTGTTTGTCGAGTTGCCCCCGATAGGCGAGCGGTATAAAAAAGATGAGGAGATCTCCTCGATCGAGTCGGTAAAAGCAGCCAGTCCGATCATCAACCCGATTGAAGGAGTCGTCCTTGAGGCGAATGAAGATCTTGACGGCTCGCCGGAATTGATCAACGAAGACTGTTATGCAAACCACCTGTACGTTCTCGGGTCTTTTTCTCAAGAAGATTACGATTCCATGATGGACAGCACTGAATACGCATCCTACCTTGCCTCACTGTAGGCAAGAGGCGGAGTATTACATGATTTACCCCTACATTCCCCACACGGATGAGGATCGGGCGCAGATGCTTGAGGCGCTCGGNCTTTCATCGATCGACCGGCTCTTTGAGGTGGTCGGTGAGGACCTGCTCCTCGAAGATTCGGTTCCGATCGCTCATAGGCGAACCGAGGATGAAGTGCAGCGGATGATTGATTCGATCGCTCAACGAAACATCCGAGGAATCTCGTTTCTCGGCGGCGGGTGTTACGANCATATTATTCCTTCCACCGTCAAGGCGCTTTCTTCACTTCCTTCCTTTGTAACCGCCTACACCCCGTACCAGGCGGAGATGAGTCAGGGATTGCTCCAGGCGATCTTCGAGTTCCAATCGATGGTCTGTGAAATAACCTCGATGGATATCGCGAACGCTTCGCTGTACGACGGTTCGCATGCGATCGTCGAAACGGCGCTTTTGATGGTGAACGCCAAGCGGGGCGCCAAGAAGGTTCTGGTCAGCGAGACGATCCACCCCTTCGCCCTCAAGGCGCTCGGGACGTGGGTTCTTGGAACGGAGTATGAGGTTGTACCGATTCAGGAGAAGGATGGCGTTGTCGACCTTTCAAACCTCGTCATCGGCGATGATGTCGGCGGGCTCATCGTGCAATCGCCCAACCGCTACGGATTTGTCGAAGACTATAGCGGCATAGCGGATCTCCTTCACGAGCGCAAAGCGCTCTTTGCGATCAGCAGCGACCCGCTCAGCCTGGCGATTCAAAAGACTCCCGGCCAGTGGGGAGCGGACATCGCCGTCGGCGATACCCAAAGTCTGGGTCTCAGTCTTTCTTTTGGCGGCCCGTCCTGCGGCTACATGGCGGTTAAACAACCGCTGCTCAGAAGAATTCCGGGTCGCCTTGTCGGAATCACTACCGACGCCGAAGGAAAAAGAGGCTTCACTCTGACCCTCCAAGCACGGGAACAACACATCAAGCGGGAGCGGGCGACGAGCAACATCTGTTCGAATCAGGCGCTTGCCGCCCTGATGACGACGATCCACCTTTCATCGCTCGGGTGGCATGGGATGGTCGAAGCGGCCCGGCAATCCTACGCCAAAGCGCACTACCTGGCTCATCATCTCAGTCAGCTTCCCGGGGTGGAGGTAATGAATGCCCATCCGTTCTGGTGCGAGTTTCCGGTCGTCTTTCACGATGCGAAGCGGATGCGGAAGTTCCTCCAAGAGCTCCGCAACGAAGGGATCTTTGCCGGTGTCCGGCTTTCCGCGTTGACCCGCAAAGATACCGATGAACTCGTTCTCCTTGTAGCGGTAACGGAAAAGAGAAGCCGGGAAGAGCTGGAGATGTATATTGCGGCGGCTCAGAGGGTGATGAAATGATTGAACCGTTATTGATCGATAAAAGCAAAAAAGGNCGCTTGGCGTANTGTTATCCTTCNCTGGATCTTCCCCGGTCCTTCGACCAGGAGCTTGCGCATCTTCCGTCCCATCTTCAACGGGAGGGGAGCGCCCGCCTGCCGGAAGTCTCCGAGCTCGATGTGGTCAGGCATTTCACCCGGCTTTCGAGGATGGTTCACGGGGTCGACAACGGGATGTACCCCTTGGGCTCCTGTACGATGAAATACAATCCGAAGCTCGGGGAAGAGATCGCCCGGATGGCTCAATTCACCGAGATCCATCCACTTCAGGACATCTCGACGGTTCAAGGGTGTCTATCGGTGATGTACAACCTCCTGGAAGACCTTTCCTCCATTACCGGAATGTCCTGGGGATCGCTTCAGCCGTGTGCCGGCAGCCACGGCGAATACACCGGTCTTAAAATGATTCGCTCCTACTTTTTGAAAAAGGGCGACGTTGGGCGAACCAAGGTTCTGATTCCCGTCAGCGCCCATGGGACCAACCCCGCCAGCGCGGCGGTCAACGGCTTCGATGTGGTTGAAATCGCTTCAAACAGGAAAGGATTGGTGGATCTGGCTGATTTGAAGAGCAAGCTCTCCGATGAGGTCGCCGCCCTCATGTTGACCAACCCCAACACCCTCGGGCTTTTTGAAGAGGATATCCTTGCAATCAGCGAAGCGGTTCATGAAGCGGGAGCCCTGCTGTACTATGACGGGGCGAACCTCAATGCGATCATGGGCAAGGCCCGTCCCGGCGACATGGGCTTCGACGTGCTCCACCTCAACCTTCATAAAACGTTCTCCACCCCCCATGGCGGCGGCGGCCCGGGCAGCGGACCGGTAATGGTCAACGATCTGCTCCGCCCGTTCCTTCCGAAGCCGGATATCGATCTGCGGGAAGGGGGGTATGTGTTCGATTGGGACCGGCCGGATTCGATCGGGAAGGTGAGCCTGTTCTGGGGGAACTTCCTCGTTTTTCTGCGGGCGTACGTCTACATTCTCCGCATGGGGAGCGAAGGCCTTCGAGCCGCCGCCAATCATGCGGTGCTGAACGCCAACTATCTGGCAAAAAAATTGGCGCCGTACTATGAGATTCCCCATACCGGCGGCATCATGCACGAGTTTGTGATCAGCGTCAAAAACTACAAAGAGCAATATGGAGTCACCGCCGAGGATTTCGCCAAAGCGCTGATCGATGAAGGGTACCACCCCCCGACGGTGTACTTCCCCCTGATCGTCGACGAAGCGCTGATGATCGAACCCACCGAAAGCGAAAGCCTTGAGAGTCTGGACGCGTTCATCGCTGCGATGATCCGCATCGCGGAAAAAGCGAAAAGCGATCCCGCCTCGCTGAAGAAGGCCCCGGTTTCGACCCCGGTAGGCCGGCTCGATCAGGTAAAAGCCGTCAAGGATGCGAAGGTTCGGTATTGAGTACGGCTTTCTCCTTATGGAATAATTCATTTTCCATTGCTCTCGGAATTCTTATATTCGAGGCACCCTATGGCAGAGGAGGCCCGACGCAGCAAGGGTAAGAGAAGGCTCACCGACGAGCAGATTGCCTCAATGCAGAGCATCGACGTCGCTAGCACTGTGTAGCAGCGCAACCAGATCGGTACCCTCATTCTCAAGACGGACCGTCTGGATCTTGATGAGTCCCAAATCTACGCCTTGTACAAGACACGACAGGAGATTGAGCAGAATTTCAAGTGCTACGACGATACCTTGGATCTGGACGCCAGTTTCATGCAGGACCAGGATGCCTTCGAAGGATGGCTGTTCATTAAT